>Ga0080013_1003248_pt1 | contig 17478 bp, 24 predicted proteins | sample ETNvirenome_6_85_FD_69236 | JGI IMG/M metagenome (GOLD analysis project Ga0080013, IMG submission 69236) | Marine viral communities from the Pacific Ocean - ETNP_6_85 (SPADES assembly) (version 2) | ecosystem: Environmental > Aquatic > Marine > Oceanic | place: Pacific Ocean | collected 2013-06-19 | reverse complement strand
TGCCTTCTCAGTAAGAACACTCTTCTCCGTGTGACCAATATATCCTGGGGGAGATCCAATAAGCTTGGCATATTCATGTGCGCTAGAGTACTCACCACAGTTAACTTTAAAGAATCTGTCTTTGTAGTAGACATCACTCAATACCTTTGCTAGTCTAGTCTTGCCGTTTCCAGTTGGGCCTACGAAGAATAAGGTACTGAAGTCTGCTAGACCCGTCACCATAAGCTTGATAGCATCCACCGTAGCCTTTACAGCCTCACTCTGACCTATTACAAGCTTGTTGAGAGAAGCCTCTAGCTTCTGAAGGTCTTTTACTGTTCTGGGCATCTTAGGGTTCTTTATTTTTCTAGCAGGAGCAGACTTAGGAGAGTTTTGTATAAGCTCTCCCTCTTCCTCCTCATCCAACCCAAGCATAACTTTTTTAAGGTACTCTGACCAATCTTCTTTCATTCTAAAAGTATTTAGCTTTGATAACATCATGTCCAAGTCTAATGTATTGTACACCGCTAAAATAGCATAATACAAATCCATCACATACCTATCAATCAGTTCCTTCTCAGGCAGGGACTGACCTGTACTAAAAACTACATCAACTATTCTTTGTAATAATTCAGGCCACTCCTCAACAACATGGGAGCATATATCTTTCCTAAACTCTGAAGCACTTATATTCTTATTCTTCTTAAGTCTTTGAAAGATCTTGTTAGAGAGTGCGACTTCCTCTTCTGGGGCTAGTACCTTAAGGTCTACTATCTCATCCAGGAACGGGCAGTACATTCTATACGGATTTTCGTTCATTACTCTTCCTTGCGAAGAAGGTCGTAAATGTTCTCGTTATCTGATTTGCCTGTAGTCTTCTCTTTCTTAACCTGAATGTCTTCAAACTTAAGTAAAGCATTGATAGCATCTACAGTTTTACTGTGTGTTGATTGTAGGACTTTAAGAAGCGCACCCATTTGTGTCTTAGCCACATTGTCTTGCGGGTTCTCGTCTGCTAGTTGTCTAAAGAATCTATATGCTTCTAAGGTTAGCTCTCTATCCTCTTTAGCATCTTCAATGAGACCCTTAGCGATCTTCTTAACTCTATTCCCATCAATTGGGCTGTGCTTTAATCTGTATTCTCTTGGCATTATTTAAATCCCCATAAATCTTTATTAATATAAGTGAACATGAGATCTTCCCATGTTTCCATTCCTCCCCATACCATTCCTAACTCCTCTGCCCACTCAGTATCATAGCCTAACAATCGTCTGATAGGAGGACGAAATGAATCTTGCTTCTTGAAATACTCAAGAAGTTCATTGCCTCCCCAACTTAAAGGTATGTTACCTAGCAGTGAGTTCGTTAACTCGTTCTCTGTACTCATGTTCTGCATTCCCCCTATCTGTTGCTGTCTTACTAATTTGATTAAAATAAACGGTGTCCATCCTACGCTTCAGGAAAGATCCATCTAAGTCCCATGTTGGACTCATGCCCAATAAAGATGTGACTAAATTCAGAATACCTGAAATCACCTCCAAAAACGAAAACATAATTCTCTGAAAATAGTTAAGCTTCATACCCAATCATCATCCTCTTCATATTCCTCTAGCTCAGGAAAATCATAACCTACCCTAGACAAAGCAGTTCTTATTTTACCCTCTTGAGGGAATTGAAAAGCTACAGTTTCCTGCTCCTCAAACCAAACCAAAGAAGCAGCGTCTTTATCCAAGTATTCAATATCGCTAATAAGGTTATAAATTATAAACTTATCAATATAATCTTTCAGATCTACAGATGAGAAAGTGCGGTCGCCTTTAATTATATTCTTAAGAAATCTGAACTGGTAACGATAAATGTATTTCCCAACATCTAAAAAGATCTTGTGATGTGAGCTATTCATGAAATACCCTCCTATAGTATATAGGGGATTATTCGTTATCTTTTGTGGGAAAAAGCTCCGAGAAAGCCTCTTCTCTGCTCAAACCCCTCTTTTTTTGGTCTTTATTCATACGAAAACGCTTCCCAGTCTTACTGGTGTAGTCTTCAATATTTTCATAAATAACCTCGGGTTTCTTCTCATCGAAGTGCTTTTCCATACTTTCATCGAATACTTCATTCAAAAGATCTTCCAATATCTCATGCAAAGGTTTTTCTTTATCCATTATACTCCTACTACTTTTCTTAATTCCGTAAACTTATCGTCTGTTAGGAAACCTTCATTAAAGGTTTTATTTTGAAACTTCGTGCCCTCATATGAATACCATGACCCAGCAAGGGTCACATAACCATCTAATACTAGCTGATTAAGCAATCCATAAAAGGGATTCAGCCCTTTATCGTAGATCAACTCAAATTCACACTCTCTAAAGGGAATAGAAACTTTATTCTTGGTGTTTTTACATCTTCCCTGAATACCTATGACCTGCTTGTTATTATCTAGTATTCTCTCAGATTTAGCAGAAAGAGTTTTTATATTGACCCCAAGGTAATACTCTAAGGACTTACCCCCTGCTGCTGGGGTGGTGTTGTCTCCATACATCTGACCAACCTTAGTTCTTAGTTGGTTAATTACTACAAGAGCAACCTTTTCCTTACGCAGTAGAGGATTGATCTTTCTCAAACAAGCCCCTGTAACTTTAGCTCTATTGGCCCCCACCATATTATTTCCGTCATAGTCTTCTGCGTCATACTCAGCTTTTGAAGGGGAAACGGCAATACTATCGTAAGCAATAACGATGGGAGTATCCTGATCTACCTCCCTAATGCTTTTAATGGTAGTCTCCATAAAGTTAAAACAATCCTCAACAGATTGTGGGGTAGTGTAAATTAGTTTCCCTGCGTCAATACCAAGACTCGTAGCAAATACAGAGTTATAAGCATTCTCACTATCAACGAAAATAGTATAATAACCTTTCTTCTGAGCCTCTATTAAAATGTGTGTAGCAAAAATAGTTTTGGCTGTACTTGCTTCCCCGTAGATTTGTGTTATCATACCTATGGGGACACCTTTCTGATAGTCCCCAGAGATAATTTTATTGAGGGCATATGATCCTGTTGGAACATCCCCTAAATCTAATGTTTGCTCTGATAAGAGCCCTGCTTTTTGTAGTCTTTCTAAGACTTCTGCGTTCATGTTCATGCCATTATAATAGCTCAAAAGTCTGAAAAATCTATGTCAAATTTGACTTTTATAGGAGATCAGTTAAATTAGGCTTAAAGAAATCTGGTCCCTTGAGAACTTTACCATCCTCTCTGTAGATTGGTTTACCGTCCTCTCCAAGCTTGCTCATGTTGCTCTCATGCACTCTGGCGAATGCCTCGTCAAAGTCCCAGCCGAACTCCACAAACATCCCTAGAACGACATACACAAGGTCACAAGCCTCCTTCATCACCTCGTCCAGATACGGTGCAGTCATAAGCTCTTTATACTCTTCAGCTATAAGCTCTCGTCTGAGGATAATAGACTTACCATCCTCTTCTGAGATCTGTCGTTCATCATTGTAACCACTCACGGTTCCAATGGGTAATCCATACGCTAAGTTAAATTCTTTTACTTTGTTAATCATTAATCTGTTCCTCTATCCACTTATAAGTTTTTTCCATCCCTTCTCTTAATGGCTGAGAGGGTGCCCATCCAAGTAGTTCTTTAATTAAAGTATTGTCGCTGTTTCTTCCTCTAACTCCTTCTGGTCCTGAAATGTTCTTAATGAGGATATCATTGCCTGATATATCAATAGCCATCTTCGCAAAATCATTAATCTTAATCATCTCATCTGACCCAATGTTAATAACCTCTTCCACCTCTGAATCCATCAAACGGCGAACTGCCTCTACGCACTCATCAATATACAAGAAAGATCTAGTCTGCTGACCATCTCCCCACACTTCCATAGCTCCTTGATGTCCTGCTTGAATAGCTTTACGGCACATAGCAGCAGGAGCTTTCTCTTTTCCACCATCCCATGTTCCATTAGGCCCAAATATATTATGGAATCTAGCTATGCGTACATTCAATCCATGGTTTCTAGCATATGATCTCCACATTCGTTCAGAAAATAGTTTCTCCCAACCATACTCTGAGTCAGGGTAAGCTGGGTAAGCAGAATCCTCCTCACAGTTAGGATTATCTGGATCTTCTTGATTGTACTTAGGGTAGATACACGCAGACGAAGAATAGAACACTTTAGTTCCAGGACTGAGCTTACTTAAAGCATGGGCAATATTTAAATTGATAGTAGCTGAGTTATGCATAACATCTGCGTCATGTTCTCCCGTAAATATATAACCTGCTCCTCCCATGTCTGCTGCAAATTGATAAATCTCATCTACAACTGAGTCAGGTCCAGAAGGTCTAATTAACCTATTAACTCCAGGAGCATTACGAAGATCAAACCTGTAAAAATTAAAGGCTCCTTTATTAATCTGCTCCCAATCTTGGTAAGGCTTGATATCTACTGCTGTAACCCTATAACCTTCGTCCAGAAGTCTATTAACCATGTGACCTCCAATAAAGCCACCCGCACCACACACAATTGCTGTTTTCATAATTACATCCTAACCCACTCAACAGGTAATAAATCTAAAGTGTCTTTAGGTCCACTAGGACCGAACCACTCACTAGGAGCTATCTTTAACCCTTTAGAGTCTGCTAACCATGCTCCCCACCAACTAAAAGAACTATTTGCTATAATGTGATGTTTGCACAAAGACATTAATATTAAATCACAAAAATCTTTATTCTTATCTACAAAGGTAAATCTATCTCCTACTAAGTTTTCTTTACAATATTCTATATCATCTGAAAACACTAGCACTGGAGTATCCTTGGGAAAAGAATCAAGAGCCTTATTATAGTAAGCCATAGATAGGTTTGTGTGCGTGTCTGGGGATTTTAAGTAATCACCTCTCCTCACATGCAAGCATATAGAATCTTGTAAGTTTGGGTATAAATCTTTATAGTCCTGCTGTAACTTTCTAATATTAAATAACTTAATAATCTCTTCCCTATACTTCTTAAAATACCTATCTGACTGGAAGTACCCCACAAGATACAAACCTTTCTTAGGAGGTAGTTTAGAATAAGAAAAAGTAGACTCTTCAAATATAGAAGAATATGTTATATTTGGTACGAAGGATAGATCTTTATAAAAAATATCTTTATACATCTCTACTCTACTTCCTTGTAGTGGTAAGTGGTGCTGGCCCTCTTGTAGGCCAAAAGAGTCTTCTACCTCTAAAGAATGGGCATACCCACAGGCTATTTGAAATAACTGATTACCCAACCCACCTTGTAAAAATACAGAAATCATTTTACAGTTGTCCTTAAAATACTTCTTGGGAGGTCTCCTTGTCCCATACTATGTTCAAACTTAACAAAACCTCCAGCAGGATTAAAAGGTATATTCAAAGTACTCCTAACCTCGTCTTCTAACTTCTCTCTTTCTATTACTAAATCCTTAGAAGAAATATAATCAGTCCATACATATGAACGATAACCACCACCAGGGTCTCCTTTATAATAGTCAGGATCCTCTAAATAATTTAAGTCCTTTTGATATAATTTATCCCCCGTCCTGGGTTGAGTGTAAACATAAGGATCTCCCTTCTTAACAGCCTCATCAAAGTATGGGGAGCCTGGGTAAGTGGTTATGATGGTGCAATCGAAGTCCTCTGGTTTAGTTTCAAGTAACCAGTTCTTCGTATTTTCTATAGTCTCCTTACTCTCTCCTGCATGACCAATAGACATAAGAGCTTTAACTTTTAATCCAGCGTTCTTAGCGTACTGTATACACCTAGTATTAGCAGCCACATCAGCGTTCTTTTCTATGTTGGTCAGAATACGCTCGTCACCAGACTCAAAACCCGTCAGGAGCCATCGGAACCCAGCTTGGTACATGAGGTCGGCTTGCCTCTGCGTGAATAGCTCGGCCTTTATAAAGCCTCTCAGCTTGAACTCCTCCCCTACATCCTCCTGGGTCTTAATAAGCTTCTCTAGAAGAGTTTCCCATTCTTTGCTAACATTCAACTCATCATCATAAAACATAAATCCAGTAAATCCATATGTATCATAGAGATGACGCACTTCAGCTACAACAGAATCAGATGATCTAGTTCTAATTCTTCTTAAGAAGGGAGAGTTTCTACCACCACAAAAGGTACACTTAAAAGGACAACCTAGTTGACAAATTAAACTCGTAGCTTTAGCTCCATCAATAGTATAATGATAAGAGTCCACATCTACTAAATGACGAGCAGGTAGAGGAAGCTCATCTAACTCATCATTAGTAAGAAACAAATCACCTTTAGGAACATCAGCATCTACTACACCCTTATCTATCTCAAGAGCTTCAAAGATAGCTTTCTCTCCATCCCCCGCAACAATGACATCAAAGTTATCTAACAAGGCTTGAATGTCTTTCGTAGCTCTTCCAGGAGTTTTCTCCTTCTTCATAGCAGAATGCATAAGGGAAGGATGTGTTCCCCCTAGAATAATCTTAGCTCCTGGGGAGAACTCTCGTATATGAGTAGCTATCTTAAAAGCGGAAGGTACTTGTGGGGTGGTTGCTGTTAAACCAAAAGTTTTAACCGTGGGATGCTTATTTGTGTAAGCCTCTAAAACATCGTAACAATTCTCTACTCCTGCTAGATCTAGAAAATCAATTTTATATCCTTTCGACTCTAAAGCTGCTGCCACCTTTAGGATACCTATATGCATAAAGACCCTCTCATCTAATAGAAAGGGGGAGGGGGGAGTAATCAAACATATCCCATCCATAGTTAATATAACTCCGTAGTATAAAACTCTTCAGGCATCCTGGCTTTTGATAAGATAAGGAAATTTTTCTTTAATAAAAGTAAGCATGTTCTTGGGAATATAATCTTCTATATCAACGTATTTTAAATCATCAAAATAGAACTCTTCTACAGCTATTTGATTGCCGTATGTATTGTAGCCCTGGCTAGAGGGTCTACCTAAGGGATCTCTATTAGTCCTAAAGTTATTCTCTAGGGTGTTAATAGTTCTGGGATTGTTGAACTCTTGATGAGAATAGGACTTTATTTTGGTTATTATCCTCTCTAGAGGTAGCATAAAAGAAAAATGCCACCCAGCATTCTCAATAAAGGAAAAATCATTCACAGGCTGTCTTGCTAAGTACCTCAGCATTCCCAAAGACTTGTCCCTAACATTGTTATAGCTGCAAATTATATTACCCCTCCAGTTAGTACTGGCTATGCTATTTACATAATAATTATTATTATCTTGTAATAAGCAATACCATTTACTCATATCCCAATCTTTAATATCTTTAATAACCTCTGGGTTGGGAATTTCATCCAAATCACTAAACATTATAATGTCATCGTCTTCACACTCAGCCATACCGAGTTTTACATACTCTTGCTGGATAAACTGTCTGCACCAATGAGGCTGCCCATGTCCATGTTCAGGTTTATGATTATCATGGATACCTACGATAACATCAAAGACTTTTCCTTTTTTTCCTGTATAAGGATTTTGTAATGAGACTACCTCTTTTGAATTATAATTTTTTATATAAATTATCTTATCTTCATATTTAGAATACTTTTCTCTATACTGTTCGAATAGAAAAGGTTTATCCATACCAGAGTGGGTACTGTCGCACTCACTAATAACAAATTTATCCACATAAGGATATAAAGTCTCTAACCTCAACTCCAACAAGTCTAACTCGTTGAAAAACATAATGCAATCATAAACCTTAGTCATTTGTAGTCCTTTTCTCGTATTTAATCTTCTCAATGAGGCACTCTTCGTAATTAAATAGTTTTCCCTTTCTATCTAGATAATCCCACCCTTTAGTTAATGAGTCCCCCTGCGCCCAAAAGCCATCAGATACATTATGCTTTCCCCAATATTTAGGGGCTATGACATTTAGAAGCTCATCGTTAATCCAGGTAGGAATCCAAGCAAAGCTAGAGTTAGATAATATTACATTTCTAGCATTTCTAACTAATAGCCAGTCCACTTCAATACTAACATGGGTTACTGGGACATTAGGTATCACAGACTGAGCGGTAAGCACATCGTCAGTAACAATTCTAAACTCCATGTTAGGGTTTCTAGACTTCATAATATTCATAGCTCTTCTCCAGTAATCTGATGGAAGAAATAAATCGGGTATACCTCTATACTCTCCTCCTCTGAATGATAGTATGCATATATTATCATGTTTCAAATCTCGCACCTGTTTATCTTCTGGAACTTTTAGCCATTCCCTAACCTCGTCCTTTCTACCCTCTAGATACTTCTCAGACTCCATGTTACCATCTATCTTTGTGTTATCAGGTATATTAGCTAACTCTGGGTCATAGAGTCTACAGTCACATCCGAATCTAGGGTGTACAAAAGCTTTCTCTTGGTAATAAGTGTCTATTCCAAAGGGCAACTTGGTAGGAGGTCCACCTTCTGGTCCAGAGCCTCCAATAACCTCCTCTCCGAAATCTAGGTTTAGTATGCCAGGAGCTTTAAACTTTTCTGGGCTCATAATCCCAAATTTATAACCTTTATTCAAAGCTATAACTCTAGTGACAATATATCTCCATAGCTGATTACCTAATCCAGACCCATTATAAAGTTCATTAACTATCATAAATTTGTTTTGTATGCCTCGTTATAAATATAACACTCAAACCTTTCTACCGCCCAAGGATACTCCTCATCAGACTCTAAAGTATCAACTATTCTCTTATAAAAATCTCTAGACCTCATATGAGCCTTGTCCTTAGTTATTGCAAAGTGTCCCCCAGGAACAAACTCATACGCAGAGGGGGGATCGGACAAGAACAAATCATTCCAATAAACGTCTAGTTCCCCAGCACTAAACCATCCAGGAGCCTGAGGGGACCCGTCTTTATTACAACGAATAATAAGGCCCTTACCATGGTGGGTAGAGTTATATAACCCCCACATAATACCACCTTTATCGGAAGGGACTTTTATTGTATTAAAATGAAATCCAAAATACCCATTATCTATATTTAAACAAGAGTTCTCTTTGCATCCCGATAATCCATTGTTAATGACCTCTACCAAGTTCTCCCAATGATCAAAAGGATAATCCTGTACAAAAAAAGTTATAGGGGCTAGGTTGTTATAGTTTGTATAGATATGATTAAAAAAAGTATGTGTGTCTCTACCTACGTTATTAGGTAAGATAATCTCTTCTTTATGACAGGAAGTATCCCCTTTCCTATATATTATTACTTTGGTGTCTCTACTAATGTCAGAGGTCCAAGACAAATCCTTATCATAAGCAGCAACTATTAGCTCGTTAGTCATTTTTCTGTATTAGTATTATAAAGTTATCATAAGAGTTACCTTGTCTAAGATCCCTTGTGGTTAAGCTGAACCCTTCTGGTATAATAGGTTGTATAAGGCTAACCCAGTATTCTGGGGCTTGGCAATCTTCTATCAAAAGGGTTCCTCTGGGTCTTAGTTTCGCCAAGTAGTTAGAAACTACATATAAAACATCCGAAAGTAAGTGGCTCCCATCATCTATAATTATATCAAATAGAGTATCTTTGAATATGTCTAGAACTTGTGGGGATTTTATATCAGAGATTATATAAGAAATATCATCTCTTCTATACTCGGGCTTAATAGAATCCAATATATCTACCCCATAAATACTAGCAGTAGGGAAATACTCCTTATATGCCAACACACTTCCTCCCTTCTGTATACCTATTTCTAATATATTAGGGGAGGAGTCTTTATCATATAGTTCAAATATCTCATCATACACAAGTCCATAAGTATGCCCTATTTTAGGAGGGGGGTTTTCAACCTCCTCCCAATCATCTAAGTTATTGTAAATGTTATCTATACTACCGTGATTTTTATCACTCTTATATTTTAGAAGAAGTTCAGAAAGTTTCATATAACTAATTATCTCCCCCCAAAGTTAGGGTATTGAGAATTAGATCCAAAATGCCTATGAAAAGCGAAAGGTTTAATTCCTGCTATCTCAGGAATCATAACCTCATGGGAGAAGTACTTAGCAACATCTATATTAGCAAACTTTAATCCATGCTCAAGATACTTATGCCTGTAGTTTACACATATAAACCCATCCTCATTATAATACCCATGGAAGGACTTCCATTCTAAATCAAGCTCTACTGGAAGATCTAATAGTTTTTTACTTCTCAACGAAACACTATTACCAACCCTAATAAGATTACCTTCTATATCCCTAAAAGAGAAATCATCTCTAGGTAAAGGCCAAGGGGCACCAATGTAATCATACTCTAAAAACTCTTCTCGCCACGATGAAGGATTAACAATAAAACCATCATCATGAATAAGAATCATAAACTCCGTATCTATATGCTTAGGAAGCTCATAAATAGTAGCATAGTTCCAGTCATCTATATTAGACATTTTAGGACATTCCTCATGCTTAATATAAGAGGGAAGGTTATCAGGCTTTACATCCGAGATAAACTTGACCTCTCCAAACTCAATATCCTTGCAACTATACTCTAATGCCTTTATAGATTCATCAAATCTAATTGAGGTTAGTATAGCTAAAGTTACATTATTTAATTTCATCAAAATACTTATTTACCCAATATACAACATAATCCACATCTTCTTCTGACATTCCTGGGTGGACTGGTAAGGAAACCAATTTAAGCCACACTGCGTCAGCTACAGGATATTCTCTATCCTGTTTTACTATCTCATACTTGTGGAGAGGCTTGAAGTGAACAGAAGTGTGAATTTTTTTATCCGCTAAATAATCAATCAATCTATCCCTATGCTCTACTGGAACACGGGAACAGTAATACTGTACTGTTTCTGACCATGGAGGACTTTCTACCTCAGAACACAACTCTTCATTGTATCGTTTTTGGATATGTCTTCGTATGCCTAGATGTTTATCTAATTTCTTCATCTGTTCTAAGGCAATAGTAGCTAAAATATCAATCATATAGTACTTGTACCCCAAAATATTTACTTCATAGTCCCACGCATATCCAGGTCTAAGCTTTCCATCAACTCCCTTCCTACCAGAGCTTACTCTATCGTAAGTACTTTCTATACCTAGCCAAGTCATATTATTAAGTTTATTATAAAGAGCCTCATCGTTAGTGGTAATCATGCCTCCATCCCCACAAGGTAGGGTTTTTACAGCTTGGAAAGACCACACCGCTGCATCCCCTTTAGTACCTGCTCCTGGGGTATAACAACTATGGGCACAATCCTCTATAATAAACCCATCAAAAAATTCTCTTATCTCATCAATAGGAGCAGGGACACCAGCCATATTCACCGCTATTATTACTTTAGTATCAGGTTTGAGACTCCTCTTTACATCCTCAGGGTCTAGGCATAGAGTTTCTTTATCCACATCCACAATATTTGAAGTACAGTTGTTCCACAGGGGAACTACCGCAGTAGACATAAACGACATAGTAGGATTAATAATATCACAGTCTTTTATATCTAATGCCTTTAATAGTAAGTCTTGACCATGGGTATTACTAGTAACCGCTACGGCATATTTGGCCCCTACCAATTCAGCGAACTTCTTCTCAAATTCTGCCACCTTGGGTCCTTTGCCCCACCAACCACTCTCAATAACTTCCTTAAGGGCAGCAATCTCTTCTTCTCCACCAATAGGTTTTAGGGCTGGGATCATAGTTTCTCTAATCTTCATAGTTTTAGCTTACCTTTTAATTTAGTAATGTCCATGCTTACATCCGTAGGCATTTGATCGTTGTACAATTCGTTAATGGGATCCACATCAGGTCTAGTGATCCTAGCTAAATCAAACATGCTCTTTAATTCTGTCCCTATATTATAGACTCCTACTCCATCAGATTTTATTAAAAGCACTATAAGTTCTGCTATTTTATTGACATAATCAAAGTTACCTATTAAATTAGTATACGCCTTACTGTACGGAAATGGGGAGGGCTTATGAGTGCATCTAGCCACTAGGTAGTTGTCCGACTTAAGCTGGACATGGGCATCCCCAAGCAATTTAGTATAGCCGTACCAAGTATTACACGGAGAGGGTATATCTGTTTCCGAAGAGTTCTTTTTAGAATTAGTATACATATAATCAGTTGATATATGAATTAACTTAATATCGTGTTTGTTGCATATATCAACCAATTCAGATACCCCAGCGTAATTAACATCCCAATGAATATCTCTATTTTCGTCATAAGTGTCTGTGTGGGCTATACAATTAATCACTTCATCATACTCAACAAGTAAATGCTCATAGGTATGTTTTTTTGTAAAATCTATACCGTCCTTATGCCTACTTATAGATCTCCACCCTGTTTGCCTTACCAACTCAGATCCTAAAAGACCATCTCCTAATACTACTCGTTTAATCATTATTAATTACCATACTTTTCTATTAATATATTAGTTTCTTTTATTTTTATCTCTGAAGGAATAGTATTAGTGAATTGCCCAGACCATTGTTTGTAAACTATTAAAGACTCCTCAATAATTACAGGATATCCATAAGACTTTTGTAATCTTTTATAGTAATCACAATCTCCCATCCAATTTAAACTCTTCTCAAAGTAAAGTTTATTCTTGTTATTTTTTATTATTATAGAACTAACTCCCCCAAGCTTATTATTTCCTTTGTATATGTCCTGCGTCCATCTAGGTATAACTTGATGGTAAAAGGTTTTATAATCCCTAGTATGGACACCACCACAAATAGCCCATTCAAATTCTTTATCTAAATATGTCTCAACTATTTTGGATATACTGAACTTATTTGAAAAGTAGTCGTCTTGCTGCATAAACTTAATTAACTCACCAGAACATCTTTTCATAGCATTATTTACATTAGCACCCCAATACCCTTTATCTCTGTCATACTTAGTGTAAATTATATTTAAGTCCTCAGATACTTTATCGCAAAGATCCTCTATTAAAGATACCCCCTCACTATGATCTGATACTACTATCTCTATATCCGTGTAGTCCTGATTTTTTATGGAATCTAATAGAACAGACAGATTTCTAAAACCTTCTTCAGTTGCATCTGTATAGGCAGGTATAGCAATAGAAACTTTCATTCTTTAATTAAAAATGTTAATCCGTTATTATTTTCTTTATGAAGATCAATTCTCCACTCAGGATTTTTATCCATAAAATCTAGTAACGCTTGGAATACTTCTGGGCAAGAAGTTGTATCATGGAAGGCCATACAATGTTTTACTTTTGGTGAATGAATCTCTAACTCCTTGGTTAGATGGTCATAATAATGCAAAGTATCAATAAATAACATATCACACTCCTCAATCTCAATAGAATGTGTGTCACCTAATAAAAATGTAAATTCAATTCCAGCCTCGTTAGCTAAAGCAGAAACTTCATCTATATTTGCCCCATACTCGGAGGGATGTTTTATATCTATTGATGTTAACTTTTTAGGGGTTCCAGCAAGTAATGCCCAAGTAGAAACAATACTACGAACCCCCATTTCGGTAATAGTATCGTACTTAGTTGCATACTCTTTAAGGTGAGGGAGATTCTCATGGATATCCCCCCAAGTCTGGCACTTTTGTATATATCTCTCTTCTATTGTCATAATTAATCAATTCTTTTGTAAGGGGGTTTATTTCTTATTCTACCTGCGTGGTCATTGACCATAAATATATCTACTTTATGCTCATTTATTGGGTTAGTCTCATTATATACATAATTTATAGAGTCCATAAACTTATAGTGCTTCTCCCCAGCCATCTCTAGCATAGGAAACATAAAACACACATCTCCACTCCACTGCCAATACTCTCCATTCTCATCCCTTAGGTCCTCTTCCTTTATAGCCCTCCACAGGAAGGCTCTCCAGGTCCGTATGTGACTTGCGGTGAATCTGCCTTGCCGTAGGTTGTCGAAGCTCTCCTGCCTTCTGGCGAACCCTGGGGCACCGTTAGAGTAGATGAAGCTTCCATTGGCTATCCACACATCTGTATCTGAGTAGGTATTATTAATCCTGTCTAGTGTCCCTGGGTCTGGGAGATAATCATCCCCGTCTACCTCAACCAAAATATCACTGTCTGCTATATCAGGATTACTCCTTATAACTCTATCAAAATTCCCTGTCTGATATACTTTTTTATCAGCGTCCTCTACCAAAATAAACCTATCGTCATCCTTTATAAAATCTTTAATAAGAGGGACAGAATTATCTGTTGAGTGATCGCTAGTAATGTAGCAAGTAAACTCTTTATAATTTTGATTTTTAATACTGGTTAAGGATCTAAGTATATAATCTTCTGCATTATAAAAACCAGTTAGAACTACAATCATACTTTAACTCCCAAATACTTGAACAATACTTTTTTTGTATAATTTTTGGATACAATACCCAGGTCAGTAAAGGACTCTTCTACTATGTCACTATTGGTAGTATTCCAATTAGGGCGGTCAACTTTAGTGCTTATGTTTATGCTAGGTACTTTCTCTAATATACTAGCCATATCTTTACAGATATCAACAACTTTCTTTTTCTCTACACCTGAAATATTAATGGTGGTTCTGTCGCACTTATCCTTACAATAGTTTACTATCCTAACCATATCCTCAACACACAGTATAGATCTTTCTACATCTTTGCTTATAACAATGTCTTGCCCTGTTTGTATAGAATTAAGTAAAAAGTTAACTAAGTTATTCTTATTTCCTCCACGCCCAATCAGTTGAGGAACTCTAAAAATAATATATGAGGAGGCAGTCTTCTTAATTAAATTTTCAATCTCTAACTTATGTTTGTTATACTCTGTATTAGAAAAATTAACCAAGATAGTACTAAAATAAATAAATTGTAAATTCTTATGTTTATCTAGAATCTGACGCACCAGAGATTTCTCACGATTGAATTTTTTTGTACAGGATTCTTGAGAATTAGATACTCCTGAAGAGAATATAATACAAGTATTATGATTATCATATTCCCTAAACTTAGAAGCTATTAATCCGTTTCCTATAATCATTACTCCAACACCTTAATCCATTTTTCTAGTATTTCTGATTTAGGTAAAGGAAGACTTCCATGATTAGTATGTTCATTACCGTAAAATTTTGTTCCTGTTAAATGGCACTCCCCTCTCACAAAAGGATCAACCTCTGATTTAGAAGATAAAAAAACTGCTTCTACTGAGTTATACATATTTTGTTTATTATGTTCATACCTTTTCCAATGTACCGTCTTACCAAACTCAGGGAGTTTCTTTATTACTTCATGGAAGTATTCTCTATCACCCGACCCAAACAGCAAGACCTTGTGATATCCTTCCTCAAACGCCCTCCTAATAGATACATCTGCTTGTTTATTAGCATCCAAAGATCCTATTACACCAGCTACCCCCTTAGAACTCTTCCTTTTCTTCCCAGGAACTAAGTCGTCATATACATTTGGTATAATGACACTAGGATGATCTACTGAGTGCCATATCTTCTGAGCCTCATTTATAAAATGAATTGTGTCATACTGAGTTACATCTGTATTAGTTAAAGGTCGTACTTGCTTCTCATGACAAGAATAAATGTGTTTCCTAACTTTTATACCATAGGGATTTATAAAGTGACTTATAATCGTATCGTTGGGGTCTATAGAAATGTTTTGTAGTTTACCAGATTTACATTTATTCAAATGCCAATCATGAGGACCATAAAAAGTACAGTCTATATTATTATCATTAAATAAATGTGTTAAATTTATATTAGCTGTACTGCTACCTCCAGGGTCCGACCACCCACTAACTATTTTTACTCGCATCTATTTTCCTATTTATAGCAAATTCTAAAACATTAAGCCTATGGTAAGCTACTTTATTCAAATCAAATAACTCTTCTGTTATCTCATGTAAATTCTCTCCCATCTCTTTAGTTCCTTTAGGGTCTCTAATCATTTTAGTAAGTACCCTCACCCAATCAGATTTAGGCGCGTCTGCTGGTATTAAGTATCCTGTCTGTCCATTTATAATGGTATCGGAATAACAACCTACATTACTAGCCACTAATGGTACTCTATACCTTCCACACTCAGCTACTTTTATATCTGATTTAGAATCATTAAATGCATTATTTTGTAGAGGTGCTATAGCGATATCAATATTACTATACATGGTCCCGTACAAGTCTGTGGGAAGTGCTTGATAAATAGCCCAATTATTAGATCCTTTAAAACCGCTTAAAAGGGTGTTTCTATAATTCTCCCATACTTGTTGTTGCCAGTCTTCCTTGGGGTTCTCAAGGCTGGGGTCCAGAGGAGGCTTACCGTAGAATCCCCAATGCACTCTCTCTCTACCTGCCCTCTGGTTTACCATATGTGGAACGGCAGCAAACTCTTTAACATCTGCTTCGTGATGGATACCCCCAACCCAACCAACCCTCATTAATTTTTTAGGCTTTTTAGTCTTCTCCATACCCCATGCAGGTAATTTGTAATCAATAGCATTTTTTACTACAGCTAAAGTTCCAGTACAAAAGTCTGCTATCCTGGATGCAAACTTCTGTTGAGTCACCGTTACCAAGTCAGAATTAGAGTAAATAAATTTAGTAAGATTCTCTAAATCATTATCTATATAAGTTTTCTTAAGCCTGTGATCATCATAAATTTCTGTGAGCAAATCGTCAGTATCATACCAAACAAATTTACCAAACTCTTTAGCTAAACCAACTATCCTAATGGTTGCTGGACCCCCATAGTTAGATAGATTTTGAGTGAATACTACATCAGCCCAATGTAGGTCTTCGTACCCGTTCTCCCCTTCAGTCTTCTCCTCAACATTAACCTCTAAAGCATTCTCTGTGAATTTGAATTCAAATAAATGCGAGAACTGCTCCTGTATTTTCTCGAAAGGGTTCCATGCTCTATAAAAGGAACAACCTCCTTTATTAGCAGCTATAACCAAAAATCTAAGTTTTCTATCGTATCCAGGAAAGAAAGATAAATTCTTCCAATCCTCAAAGGATTTCATACTATCCACACCAACTTCAACTCGTTTCATCATAATAAATAAGGGGAGCGGTTAAGCTCCCCTTATAATAGCCTACTTTTATACCTACTACTCGGGTATATCTTGACCTTCTACTATTTTTAATTTAGGTTCCTCAGATTCATCCTCCAAACCTAGAATATCTTTAATCTCCTCAATTTTAGAAACAAGATCTTCTTTGTGAGTCTTTGCTCCATCTAATTGATCCTCATGCTGTTCAATAAACTGAACCACATTAGTAAGATTAGTTTCATAACTCTCTAACAGTATGGACAGATGAGAATCCACTCTTTCATCAGTATTAATAGAATCCATTATGCTTCCTCCTCTTCCCACTCTTCCTCTTCCTCAAAAGCAGTTTTTGAAGTGTCAGACGAGTGTGACATACCAAGAGCAGACGCAAGACTACCCACAGCACCACCAATATCCATGTTCTTATCCGTAGGGATAATGGATTTCAGAGCT
>Ga0080013_1003246_pt1 | contig 17487 bp, 14 predicted proteins | sample ETNvirenome_6_85_FD_69236 | JGI IMG/M metagenome (GOLD analysis project Ga0080013, IMG submission 69236) | Marine viral communities from the Pacific Ocean - ETNP_6_85 (SPADES assembly) (version 2) | ecosystem: Environmental > Aquatic > Marine > Oceanic | place: Pacific Ocean | collected 2013-06-19 | reverse complement strand
GGGAGAGCCAGGGGCTCAAGGAGAGCCAGGACCTCAAGGGGATAAAGGACCTCAGGGAGAACAAGGACCCCCAGGAGGACCAGGAGGAGGGCACGGGGGAGGGCAGTCCGACTTCATTGGCGGTGGACCTACTGGTGGGTGGTCAATCGGCCAATCAGGTATGTATAATATTACAGGACCAGACCCAGGGTTTAGTGATAAACAATACCAGCTAACATGGTATAGAAAAGGGAAGGAAGGTACTACGGGAGGGTGGTTAGCGTCTGTGCAGCCCTTCCAACGGGACACTGCGGGAACTGTATTAAGTTTTGATTCTGCTTATCTCACCTACGATAGAGATACAGGGGTTTCGGGGGCTACCCAGGCTGCTTATTTAGATAATAGTATTGTAATGCGCTCTACAGGTGCAGGAAAAATTCAAGCTAATGAGATTATCCAAGGTGATGGAAGTTATAAATCTCCAACCGCTACTCCTATTAGTGAGTGGGCTGCTGATAATTTAGATCTAACCAATAAAACACTTACTACTACTAATTTAATAGTAAAAGATAGCCAGCTTACAGTGCAAGGCGAATTATGCCCAATTCCTCTTCCGTTCTGTTATATGGAGCTAAGTGCAAACGATGTAGCATCCTCTGATGAGAAGCATCTGGGCTACTCCAATGACCCTCATACAATAGAGTCTGATACTGATGACTTTGAATGGGATAATAGTGCTAAGAACTGGATAGTAAAAAGAGCAGGTACTTATCGAGTCATAGGAGCAATAATATTAGAGGGGGGATCCTCTTTAGTAAATCTAAATATTAATCTAGAGGGGGTTTCCCAATTAACTGGAGCCCCCAGAGTTCACTCCTCTGTTGATCCTCTAGAACACACAATTATGGCTGTATTTACAGTCGCAATAGATGAGGTGGTAGATATTACCTATGAAGCCACCTCCGCACAAACAGTAAAGGCCATCGTCGGCTCTACCTTCTTCATGGAAAGATTAAAATAATGACTACACAAGAGAATAAGAAATATACGATCTCGAAAGAGACCTTAATGCCATTGGGCATGGTGATTGCCCTCTGTGGAGGTGTAGTCTGGATCAGCACACAGCTTACTAATATTAATTATAAGCTAGATATGCTGGAAGAGAAGTTAGAAGACAACTGGACAAGACGAGATATGGAAAATTGGGGCCTAAAGCTTAAGATGGAAAATCCTGATCTTGAAATTCCCACATTAGAGCACTAATCTAACATATGGCCCTGTTTTAAGAGGCTTATTACCCTAGAAATGTAAGTCCGCTTTAAGGTGCTGAGTGAATCTTGGATGTTTTCTAGTAAAACAAGCCCAAATTCATTAACATCTTCATTTTCTAAGAATTTTTCCAATTCTTCCATAATTCCCTTAGTGTTTTCCACCTCCGCAGAAGTGAGTTTTCCTTGTGATTTTAGTAAATCTTCTTTATTCTTCATAATATTTTAACTTGGTGTCCTTCTCGCTCATAATGGCGCTTCCTGGCTCTAGCATGTGGAAGCAAGTAGCGTTCTTTATCCATAAAATCATAAATATATACTTCTTCTTTGGATTCATGCCGTCTAAGAGCCCTCCCTAGAGCTTGGAGGGTTGCAATTTCTGATTTCATACCCCTAGCATTTATGAAATGGGTGATTTCCTCAATATTAATCCCTGTTTGGAGGATTTTAGTACCAATGAGGACGCTAGATTCTCCACATCCTCGGAATCTAGATATAGCTTTATACCTTTCTCCGACTGAATCAGCCCCTTCCAAGAACTCGCACTGCCCTCCAAGTAGGTTTTCCAAGGTTCTTCCATGGTCAAGGGATTTGGTAAGTATAAGTATACGAGATTGGCTGTTTTTTGTTTTGATGTCATCTACGATTTCCTTTATTATATTGTTTCGCAAATCATTATTTACGATATACTCTTCATACACTTCCATATAGGACATATCTTCATCTATGCCGCTGGCAGTATATGGTCTATCTATTAGCTGTATAATGGGTTTTGTCAGCTTTCCTGTGTCTACCAAGGCAGATGTGCTCACAACCTCCCAGACGCTCCCTAAGGCCCCTTCTAGGTTGTGTCGGGGGATATCATCGGTGGGAGGTGTTGCGGTGAACCCAAGGCGATACAGGGCCTTAGGGAAGCTCTGGATAGCAGGAAGAGTTACCTTGCCGTTAGCGAACTCATGGCACTCATCTACCATTAAAACTTCGGCTTCTTCTAAATGTGTGTCGAGGATTTTTTCTACACTTTGGACCGTGCAAAGCATAATATCTCCATACACATAACCCTCTCCATAACAAAGTCCAATATTATCCAAGCCACAAGCTTTTGTAAGAAAATCATAAGTTTGTGTTAGTAGCTGTTTAGCGTTAAATAAGAGCACCATCTTCTTTCCTGCCAACGCTTTAATTATCCCCGCCATAATTAAAGTTTTTCCTGAACCTGTTGGGGATTTTATTACACCTCGTTTATGTGATAAGGCTTTTGAAATAAGCTCCTCTTGATAGTCATAATATTTAAAGCCCTCTATTTGGTAGTCCTGGGAAGAAAACTCTTCAGGTAATAGTATTTTCCAAGTATTATTTATTATCTCTGGTTCACAATCAATTTTCTTTAAATCTTCCAATACCCTAGGAAGGAGTCCTGTTTTAAATACCCCATTCTTGCTTATAAAATGGGTATTACCATCCCAATGCCTTCGTTTATAAGCCGTAGAATATTGATAACCAGGGGTTCGAAAGCTGTATAACCTATATAAAGCGTTCAATAATTCTGTATTGTCGGTGACAACTTGAGAATTTAGTGTATCTAGAGCGATCTTCATTAACTATTATAGAATAATACTATGTACCCAGGAGTTACATTATGACAGAACAAAAAAATGCTGCGGCAGCGAAGATGCATGCTGCTTCAGAAGAAAAAATTATCGCAGAATTGCTAGTCAATCTGCCTGGGGAGGAGGATATTCCCGTAGATCTCCCTTCTCGTAACAGATTTTATAATCTATTAGACCCATCTAAGCCAGTAAGCATTCGTCCGTTGACCTTTGCAGACGAAAAAACTTTAATGACTAGTAGGGAGGGAGGAACCCAAGCCTTGAACAAGCTGGTAGAGAAGTGTGTACAAAACATTAATATTTCTGAACTTCTTGAATTAGATAAATTATATCTTCTCATGAAAATTAGAGAAATTTCGTATGGAGATGAGTACAATGCAACCATCACCTGCCCTCAGTGTGCTCAAGAAAACAAAGTAAAATTTAGTTTATCCAAGCTGAAAGTTAACTACTTACCAGAAGACTTTACGAACCCGCAAGAAGTAGAGCTTCCCGTTCTTAAGAAAAAAATTAAAGTAAGACTTCCTCGGGTTGAAGATGAGGGTTATTTGAGAAACTCCGAACTTGCCTTAGCTAATTTATGGAGATTTGTGGAGGAGATTGAAGGTCATTCTCAAAAAACTATTATCTCTAAAGTTATCCAAAAACTCCCTCTTAAAGATGCACATACTTTAATGAAGGTATTAGGTAGTTCTGGGTATGGGATGGATACAAATATTCGTTTTGCGTGTAGTTACTGTAGTTTAATCGAAACCATGGAGTTGCCCATCGGCGCTGATTTTTTTACAAACAGCTAAAAGAAGGTTTTGATTTAGAAAATCTTCTTTTAGAAGCCTATATACTTGTAAAGCACTGCCGATTCTCTTACTCCGATATAAAGCATATGCCTAGGAGTGAGAGGGCTGTTTTCATCCGATTTTACACAAAAGAACTAGAAGAGCAAAAGAATGCTAGTAAACAACACACCAGTCGTAGATAGGTATAATCGTCCTAATGTAAGCCAAAAAGTAGGACTTCGTACATTCTTTATTAATGACGGCTTATATGTTGACCCTTACGAAATAAGCTCCGTACAGATTTTTGCTAAATCAGCTACCTTAACACCTAACACCGTTCTTGGCTCCGATAATTTAGTGTCGGGTGTTCCCTTGATGGCCTTTGCTGGTACGGCCAAAAACACTCAGGGAGACTGGGGGCATTGCACAAGACCCCTAGGGGTGACGGAGGGAGCGTGCTCAGCGGGATTCTTGGAAGCGCAGTACCCTACGGGGGGTGCAGTTAACGCTAGTGGTATTTATAGACTAGGGGTAGGGGATTATGTTTGTGTTTTAGATCAAGAACTAGCTCTCAGAGGATGGAATTATGATACCTCCACTGAACTATATGCATCAGCCGCAGGAGTGGTGGGGGACTATGTAGATTTGTGGACGGTTAAACTTGATGAGGGGTCCAAATATCAGGTTATGACCAATGAGTTTAACCTATATGAAGATACCTTCTTCCAGGTTACGGAGCCTTTGCTACTCACCAGTAAAGCAAAACTACTTAATAAACATGTCCGAATGGGGGAGAAAATAGATCTTAAAATTACTACAGAAAATACTCTCCAAAACAAAAATATTCCCCAGTCCGTGCAAAATATATTTAAAGACTCTGTGATTACATCAGCTAAGATTACCATCGCTAAAGTAAATTATGAGTCTACTTATGTGGGGCCGTTTGGTGTTGTGATCGACAAGGATATGGAAATAACGGGAGACAATACGCTCCTGTATCATTGGAACACAGATCAGAGTATTACTCCTAGTAATACCTTTGGAAGTGGATTAGGGACTTATAGTGTACAGGTTGAATATGAAATCCTGAACGAGACATTTATAAGTCCACTGCTTTATCTCACAGTGTCGTAAGGAGGTGATCTACGAGATACTCATAGTCATACGCTTTTGTATGAGTGTGAACGAACTCACTTAAATTAAGGCTCTTCATATGAGCCTCGTTCCAATCTTTTACTTCCGTAGGTGGATGGCAGATGTATAGATCTGCCATCCTTTTTATGCGCCTGAGGTAATCAAAACGATTAACCCCTCTTTTACCAGCCTCGTCATTATCATAACCTATAATAATCTTCCCACTAAAGGATTGTAACTCGTTCATCTGTTGATCAGAAACAGAGCATCCCATGGTACAGGTGGCATTAACCCCTTGGTTTTGGAGGGATATAGCGTCCAATGGTCCCTCGCAGATTACCAAATGATCAGCGTCTTCGTCATAAGGATATAACACCTGAGATGATTTAGGCCAACCATCAGAAGGGTTAAGATATTTAGGGGTTTCACCTTCTAAAGCTCGTGCCTGATAGTAAAAAATTTCATCATTATCATCTAAAAAGGGAATTATCAATCTCCCCGTTTCTTCCGACACATAAAAAGTGGCGCGATTAGCCTTCAAATCAAATAAGCCCCTCTCATACAGAAACGCCCATGCTTTTTGAACTAAGGGCCTAGAGGTGTCATAATCCTCTACCGTAACCTCAACTAGTTCTAAGTTTTTTCTAGATGCTTTTTTTGGTGGTTGGAGAGCTAAGGGAGGGGAGGTGGGATTTTCTAACTCTTTAAATAAGATTTCGGCTTCTGCTCTGTTATAGGTAATATCTTGAAGGAAAGCATAAAGCTGAATGAAGTTCCCCTTATTTCCACTCTTAAAACATTGCCATAACCCCGTATCTAAATTAATACTCATATGCCTTTTGTAGTCATTAGCAATAAATATAGAGGGGACAATCAACTCCCCGTTACCAGAAGAAAGCTTGTAGTTTTCTTCGAACTTTTCGAGTAAGTAGTCTCTAATAAACTGAGGTGCTATCATGTTCATAAATACAATATCAGAATCCAAATCCAAGACCTTTAAGGAATGCCAGCTTAAGTACCGTTATCGGTATGTAGACAGACTCAAGGAGCAGTCGAATAATACTGACGCTTTGCATTTTGGATCGTTCATTCATAAAATCTTGGAGGACGGGGTAGCGGCAACAACGCTTGCCGAGCTTACTAATATAGCCGAAGAAAACAAAAAAGACTACAGTTTCTCTGAAACTTATGACCCGAAGATTGAAGTGTGTCTTAAAAACTTTTTAAGGTTCAATGCTACTTTAGCGGAGACCGTAGCAACCGAGATGGTCTATGAGGTAGTATACGATAAAGAAAAAGAGATTAAGCTTAATGGTATTATCGACCGTATCATTAAAGGTAAAGATGGAGGTTATCTGGTAATAGACTATAAGACCTCTAAGCGTGAACTCAAGGAGATCGACCTTTACCAAGACAGACAAATGCAGGGGTACGCATTCGCTGTACATAAGAAGATGGGTGTTCCCCTTTCAGAGATTGTGGTTGCTCATTACTACCCCCTCACTAACCACTTCGTTACATGTAAGTATTCTCCGAATCAAATACAACGCTACCTAAAAGAGAAGGTAGACCAAGTATGGAAGATTAGGAAGATGAAGAAGGTTGATTTCTGCGCTATGGAGAATCAGTTCTGCAACTGGTGTGGGTATAAAGATGTATGCCCCTTGTTTAATGCTGGACATACAGTAACCACACGGTTAGAAGAGCGCAGAAAGAAGAGATAATCCAAAGATTATCCACAAGCACCCAAATCCAAAGTTACAAATATCCAGTAGTAAGCAGCCTTTAGGTTCTGTAGGGGATTTCTTCATTTTTTATCGTTGATTATTAAGGGGTAGTATAGGTCTATTTCTATAGATTCTAGAAAGTTTTCTACTTGCTCACTTGAATACCTACATTTCTTCGTTAGGTAGTTGTAGAGACTGGTTAGTTTAAGTACCTTCTGTTTATTAAGTGAATCAAGTATCTTGATTTGAAAATGCTTAATAAACTTCTCAGAGTACTTATATCTCCACTTATCAATGAACTTACTATGTAAGGTGTAATTGATAAGATCCATAAAATCAATAAAATCTACTTCTGTATTCATCATAAGACTAAATATTTATATATTATATATCTTATGGTCCAATTATCAAAACAAACTCAAGATTTTTTAAAAAATATAGGAGATCGACCCAAGGTACTCACCAGCATTCCCCCCAGTGCGGATAGAATCACGCCTGGAAATGTCCTTATTTTTCGTTATTGGATGGAGCCTATACGCTCTGGACGAAAGCAACGGTTGGGGTCTAGAGGCCAGCGAACTATACTGGTCGTAAAATGTAAGCGAGGTCCTGGGATCTTCATCAGCAATAAAAATAATTTGCTAGTAAGTTGTTTTAAACTAGAGGGAAAGTCTGAGGAAATAATAGAAGCTATCATAGATAACCTATATAAGAAGAGAAGAAGAGCTTCCTATTGGGGATTTATTAAAAATAGTTTAATAAAGATTTTAGGTATTAATTCGTTCCGTACCTACAAATTTTCCAAAATGAAAAGCTTGTATAAAGTTTCTCTTCCTACAACATAATCTCTAATGTCACCACCGCCTGATCCAAACACCATACTACTTTTAGAATCTATCCGTGATGGACTAAGACGGATGGAGGGGTCCATGATTACGGCTTTGCAGGCTAATAATGATGTAGCGAATGATCAACTCCGACAAGCACATGTACTAGAAGAGAGCATGGCTAAGAGAATGTCCTCGGAGTCCAGAGGGGGACCCAACCAACACTTTGGTAAAGGTCTCACTATGCTAGGGTTTAGCGTGATGAGTCTCGGTAGCATTATGAAAGATACTATGGGCCAAGCCAATGACCTCCAAAAGGAAGCTTTAAGCAGAGGCCACAACCTAGCGAGCAGGATTAGGGAACAAACAGTAGTAACGCAGGGTTTAACGGCCAATATCCTCGGCTATTCAGATGCATTAGCAATAGGATTTGACGCATTTTCAAAAGGTTTAAGGACTAATAATGTCGCTCTAGCTAAGATGGGTGCGCTCTCCAAATTAACTACAGGTCAGCAGAAACAATTATTTAAAGCTGTTGCTCAGAATACAGAAGGTTTAGGATTTAATGATGAGGCCATGACTAGGCTCTCTATGAGTACTATATCATTATCCCAAAAGTTCGGAGTAACCGTAGAAGAGCTTCAAGATTCACTTAAGGTTTTAGGCCAAGAGTTGAAGGTAATGGGGGCGTTAGGGTTGGGACCTCAGTTCGTAGAGGCTGCGACGAGGTTATCAGCCGCTCTTGGACCAGAACTAGCCTCTTTAGGCCCTACGCTCCTGAATTCTTTAACCAAAGGATCTTCGATGATTCAGGCAAGTATATTAGGTGTGGCTAAGGAAAGACAGGATGTAATCTCTGGCGAAGGGGATATGACAAGAAAATCTTTTGCTTTAATGATGAAAGCAAGTGATAAGGCTATAGCTCTTACTAAACAATGGACACGCAATAGTAGCGATGCTACATTTATGATGAGTCAGATGGAGGGGGTATATGGGGGCCATATGAAAGAGTTAGTTCAGTGGCGCTCTAAGATGGATGCCGCAGCCAAAGCATCAGGAATGTCAACTGATAAGTACATTGAAAGTGTAATTCGCCAGGAAAAGGTGAATGAAGAGTATAAAAAAACTTTTGCGGCATTTAAATCTAGAGTACTTAGTCCATTCCAAAAATTATTTTCATGGTTCTATAAAGTTATGGTCAAACTGATGGATATTCCAGGAATAGATATCCTAGCGAGTGTGATTGTAGGACTCACAGGTATATTGATAGGACTAGCAACTATTCAAACTCTTGTTAGATCTTCCATAGGCAGAAATACCACCGCACTTATAGCCAATACTAGAGCCTCTCTCGCACAGGCTACGCAATCAACTGGAAGCGCCTTATCCAACCTTTTATATTTTATGCCTTGGGGAAGAAAGGGCAAGATGAAGCTTCCAGGAAGCCATCGGAATGTTAAGTCGGGGCGATTTGCAAAAGGCCCCACAGGCTTCTTTGATAAGATAAAATCTTTCTTGGGTGTAGGAAAAACAGTAGCAGCAAAACCAGGAGCGGTCGCAAAAGGAGGTTTAGCTTTAACTAGAGCAGGAGGGGGAAGTGCCCTGAAGGGCCTCGGTGCAGTATTAAAAGGAGTTTTAGGTAAATTATTATTTCCTTTAACTATTTTGTTTGCCATTTTCGCGGAGTTGGATCGCATTAAAAAAACCTTTTCTAAGTTTGGCGCTAGAATGAAGGCAATGTTTGCACCTGTTATAGTTCAGTTACAAGGGTTATGGGTAGAAACTAAAAAGATGTTTTCGGGAATAGATAACTTATTTAGTCCTATAGGAAAAGCTCTAGCCGTGGTTATAGACATAGTTATGGATTTACTAGCTGTACAGATGTTTTTTGTTGCGAAAATTTTTCAAGTAATAGTTTGGGCAGTTAAGATGTTAGTTAAAGGAATCAACTGGGTCTTTAAAGAGGTTATAAATCCTGTGGTAGCGATTCTTAATGATATCTTAAACGCTATAGGTGATATTTGGAGCCGTCTTGTAGACTTTTTCGCCATCGATATAGGTTGGCCTGATTGGATGATGGGGGATACTGAGGCTAAAAGTTCCATTTCTGCGGACATGGATAAATATGCGGTAGCCTTAGAACCTTATTATGACTCAACTGGTAAAATAGGGAGCGGCCAATTAGATGAGTTAATAGGGCTAAATGCCGAGCAGAAGAATATGACCGAATTATTACAACAACAGAACGAGCTTTTAGAAGAAATCGTAGCCGCAGGATACAACCCAGGTGGGGTTCGTGAACCAACTACTCCAGTCACCACAAGGCCAAGGCCCAGAGGTCCTAGAGGATCATGAGAATCGCAGATCAACCAGACACTAGATTACTTCCCGAAAGAGCGAAACTAGAGTTCCATTATCCCGATGGCGATACCGTTTTATATGTACCTTTTTATGAAAACCCTAAAATTAGTGAAGCTATGACTGCTAATTATGTGGAGTACAACCCTATGGCAAGGGCGGGAAGTTTATATGTTTATACAGGGGCTAAGTCTAGAAAGATTAAAATTAAAGCATATTATACTCTTCCCCATTTAATGGAATTTAATATGGGGATCGCCAAATTTAGACGAATATTTGTAGGGGCATCTAAAAAAGAAAAGAGGCTACTCTTCTCTCAGTTCACTAATTTTCAAACAGCGGCTGCTTCTCTAGGAGGAACCTCAATAGCGAGAGAACTTCAACGAGAGTATTACGCCTATAGGTTAGAGCAGTCATCCCCCGAAGAAATAGGGATGACGGCTGCTCAAGCACAGGCAATTAAAGAGCAGGGACCAGCAAGTGAGAGCACTTCTATCTTAAAGTTTTTAAAATCATCTAGTCAAAATCAAACTATTGATACCATGTTGTTTTTTATAGCCTTATTCCGTAGTTCAGTAACTAATAATGCGGAGAACCCTCTGGAAGGTCCCCCTCTTATTAGATTAAATTTTGGAACCCTATATCAGAGTGTTCCTTGTATTGCTAAAAGCTATAATATAGCATGGGAAGAAGACGGTAAATATGATTTAGAAACTTTAACCCCCAGACGCATAGAAGTTAATATTGAATTACACGAAGTTAGAGTGGGAGATTTTGGTGAGTATCTTCCCGCTACTATCGCTAAACGAGACAACCTTACAGGATGGGAATCCGCTATTTCCCAGCCTTACACATTAGATCCACAGAAATTAATGAAATGATGAGAAAATCTAGAAAAGATGGTAGATCACAATATGGGTTAGTAACTCTCACTCATAAGGGTAAGAAGCTAGTAACAACGGTAGGGAGCAAGGGGTATGAAACTAATTTTGGAGGTACAAATCCTCCTGCTTTATCTACTCATACTGTCGGTAATATCCCCTTCGGGTATCACCATAGACCAGACCTTATTGCGGATTTATTTTATAATTCAGCCTCTGCATGGTGGAGGGTATGTGAGATTAATAATATTTTTGATGTCTTTGAACAACTTAATTCAGGAGATCAAATCTTTTTACCATAGTCATGTCCACTCCCGTCCCCACAGTAAATGTTTTAATGACCTATGATCCACTAAAGATGATAGAGTTTCAACAAACTGGGTCGTTAGCTGTTTTTAGAGAGAGTTCAGACATGGTGGATACCTTTATTTTTTCTAATTCCCCTCAATCTAATTTTCTATCTCTAAGCCATGAATTTGGAATAGAGGATAATACAGGAGGGGAAGGCGAGGGCTCTACTCCTGGGGCTATGTTAGTTTTAGAGTTTGTAGATCCTAGAGGACTTTTCGATTCTAATGTTGATTTTAGTCCCACAACTATGATAGATACGAGTACTGATTTAGTAGCGCAAGCCTTAAAGAGAAAAAGAGATGAGGCTTTAGGGATATTTAATCAATCTTATGCAGTCCTAAGTAAGACAATGCCCCTTCTGCCTAAAGCTGGATTTTCTGAGCTTGTAGCTAATAGTCTGGATCTAGACTGGCTCCAAGAGTCTATAGACCAGCTACAGGCTGAGATCGAGGATCTAGAAACAGTGAACCAAGGAGGGGGAGCTTTTGATGCTGATGATGAGCAAGGTGAAACCCAAGCTCTTAAAGCCGCTAACAAGCAAGTCTGGGCACACAATAACCAATTAAAGCGACCTGTGTGGATTACTTATGGTATTGGAGATAATTTAGCTGATTGGTGTCCTCCTATGGTTTTTAATAAAGCGTGGAAAATGGAATTTGCTTTTAACGCTACAGCGGGAAGAGTAATGAAACTGAAATATGCAGGCGTTGGTCAATACCCCACCCTGACCCCTATGGGTATTATGCCTTTAGAAACTATTGGTTTAGGGGCTGTCATGAATGGGACCTCGCGTAGATTATTTAATGGACAGGGCCAACTTGAATTACAGAATGAGTATCCTAATGCGACAGGAGCCCCTCAACGAGACAGAACAGGGCGTGTTAGGCGAGGTTCCAAGTCGAACCATACTGAAATAGATGCGATGGATGTAATACAACCTAGCCTCCATAAAATTATTACAGATACTCTTAAAGATTTTTTAGAAATAGCTACTAATGCTTATAAACCAAATAAGGTTTCTAATGTTGTGGTATTATTCCCTGATTTGGATCCCCTTCTAAGGGGGTATTTCAATGCTGAGTATGAGGCTGTTAAAGCGAGTAATAGTGAGGCGGGTGCTTTTAAGGCATATGCTAATGATGAGGAAGAGCTAACAGGGGACCAATTATGGCATATTGAAGCGACCTGTGAGACTTTGGAAGGATTAGGGTTTAGTATTTCTGTATCTAAAAATGATTATAAAGGTAGAATAGGGGACTCTATTTTTAATGAAATAGAGAGCCAAGTCGATAACATTTCTAACTATAACTGGTTATCATTTAGGTCCGAATCCAATCCAGGGGCTATGGGATTATTTATAGGAAATACTCCCTACAGAGCAGGAACCATTTCCCCTGAGAGTGTTATTGGTTGGATGGGAGATCGAGATATTAGGTGTGAAATGCAAACGGATGGGCTAATGAAGACGGTAGGGGATGCTGTTGATGATGTGGCTAATAAAATAAAAGATCGTGTGATGGAGTATTCTCAGGCGAAGGATGCCGACGATGAGACAAAAGCTATTACAGCCCTACAAATCACTAGGTATATCGAGACCGATTTTAACACTCTTCAAATTCTCCATAAACACGGATTAATAGAAGACCCTTCCCAACCCGCTTTAATTTTTGGTGATGAGCCTATGATTAAACAAATAATTGATGGGGAGTTATATGAAACAGCGTATGCCCTTAAAACTAAAGAGCAAAAGGAAATGGGGTGGGACCCCGCTATTGACGATGCCGTTCAATACGCTATGAGCTTTGACCGTCAGGTGGGAGACGATGGGGTTTTTGTAGCAGGATCAATTAATCCGTTTGATATTGAAGATGGGTGGACTAGTGATTTAGTGAAGGAGATGTATGACTTGCGTATGCCTATTCCTTGGTTAGGGCCTTTTGGGCCTACAGGAAATTTATCGCAGGGTATGGAGAATTTTCTCCCTGATGATGTTAATTTAAACTCTGAGTCTTGGGATGCGTTAAAGGAGGCCCAGCCTGATTATGTAAGCCGCGTACCTGTATTCTCATTCGGGACTAAGAACCCTAATATATTAGAGTTTACCTATGATATAAACGACCAGTATATGTCTTTAATGGATACTTTTAATTTTATTAATATGTCATCTTTTCAACGAACTAATGCTATTTTAGGAGGAGGGACCAAAGAAGCGGAAGAGGCATGTAACCTTCTTTCTTTGATAAACGAATTTCAATCTGTAGATTTTAAAGGTCCGAAGAAGGACGGCATTCCCTTAGCTTTCGTAGCCCTTATTCAACCTTTCTGGGATAGGCTGCAAGCAGGTTCAGGAGGATCAGCGGTCGGGTCTGCTGATTGGGAAAAAATATTTAATTCAGTTGTTGGTAATTCTCTTTTTGACGATTTATCAGGTAGGGAGTTTGAACGACACGATAAGTATGTAGAGTTTATGTGGAAAGCTTTTTGTTCTTTAACGAATTCGGATTACAGGAGGTGGCAAGTAAAGCAGTCAGGAGTTAATAATGTGGGAGGAGCGTTAACAAGATGGATAAATGCCTCCAATCAATTATCTAATATGGCCGTGACGGCAACTATAAAAACGACCCCCATGTTTCATTTAGCCAACCGAAAAAGAGTTGTAAATAGGCAATCATTACTATTAGGTATGGAGCCTAGATTTGCGGGAATTGATAAAAGTGTTATTGTCCCCACCCCCACATGGTTTAGTGGGTTATATGAGTTAATGGGATTTAAGCATGAAATCTCCGCAACGGCTGTACATTCATCCTTTTTGCTTGTTAAACCTACCAATACGGGAGGGTTTTTAAACCGTGGACATTAAATTAGGAATTGTGGACTCCAATGCGGCTCTTGCCAATAACGGAGTAATCTCCGTTTGCTTTGATTTAGAGAAGGATGGAAAGCCAGGACAAGCGAAAGCCGAGCGTGTGAGGTATGTTTCTCCTTTTGGGACTAAGCATTCTGGGTTTATCGGGATTCCTACTCCTGGATCTCTAGTTCTGTGCGCGTATGCTGAAAATAAATTCGGATCTAAGGATGGTAAGTTAGAGAAGGGTTACTTTTACTTAGGATCGGTAATGGGGAACATTCCAGGGCTTAACGCTAGAGCCCCTGCTGAAGAGTTTGTGGGACCCCCTGACACGAAGGATGTAAACCCGAATATATTTGTTCCCAAGGACGAGCCAGGAATTGCTGGACCTCCGCTGCCTCCCACAGAAGTTCCCTTTGCATTAGAAAATAGTCCTTGGCCCAGACCATTCCAAAATATGTATGATGCTAAGGGGATTGTTCCTGAGCAGTATGGTATGGCTGATATAGACGCTAATAACATGCTCCTCTCTTCTCGCTATAGAGATAATACTGCACGGGGAGCTTATCAAGACCACAGGGTACAGATTCAAAGTGGGTCAGGGAAGACAGTTAAATGTGTTGATAGCCCTCAAATAGAGGGGATTATCATGGACCCAGGCACTAGGGGGAAAGAGTACTTTATTTTTAGTGTAGGAAACTCTCCCCTTAGTCCATTCTCTAAAGGAGAGTGGCATATGAGAACTCATGGTCCTGTTAACATGTATACTATGGCTAATAATATGCACTTCTGGGTACAAGAAGGTTATAACCTCCAACTAGAAAACTTAGCTTTTGGTGATTTAACCACTGAAGACGCTGATGGAAATACATCTCAAACCCCTGTTAGAAATGATCAACCGAAAGCCAGTGACCGCATTCTAGATTTAGGACATGAGGGGTATGGATGTGTAGAGATTAGATCAAAGTATAATAACATTATAATAGAGGGGGAAGGCGATGACTCTGTTATACGCATTAATGCTCCTGAAGCAAATACAAAAGTAATCGTAAATACTGGAGGAACAGTAGATATAGTAGCAGATCAAAAAATTACAATACAAAGCGGAACTGAAATCGAGTTAAATGCCCCAGAGATTGATATTAATTCAAGCCAAGGTGGCTCTGGTAATGTATATATTGATTCACACGGAGGTCATATTCGCTTGAATGATCCCCATGAGACCCCATCCCTTTAGAAGATAAATTATGGCAACAGTAGACATCAGCAAACTAGCAGCAATTGTTACAAGTTCTCCCACTCCCGTTCTAGATGCTCTAGCGGTCCAATTCGGGGTCCCTACTTGTTTATTAGATTTTTCTAAAGCATTTTTAGATATGTTACCCTCCTCTGTTTTAGGAGGAATGTTTGATGGGATTCAAGATGGTAAGGACCAAGCTGATTCGCTCTATAAGGATTTGATTAGAAAGATCTTTATTGACACGGGGATCTTAGAGTATGATACGGACAAAGGAAAATATGTTTTTGTGTCGAAATCATCAGGACTTGGGGTTGAAGAGAACTCTATTGCGGGATTAGAAGGACTTCATGGATTAGGAAAAATTCTGGGCTTTGGAGCCCAAGCATGGCTTATCGGAGAAGGCATCGTTGGCGATTTTAATGAGTTAAAGAATTGTATAGATTCGTGGAAATCCTACGATGCATTACAAAATGGTCCCGCTGCTATGGCCGATAAGTTTGTAGGCTTCACAGGAGTAGATGGAGAAGTTTATAGTCCTCCCCCTGCTATGGAAAATGCTAGTATAATCTATGAACAGAACAAATCTACCTTGGAAAAAGCGGTAGGGTTTAGTGATAGTTGCTCTAAGCAAATGAAGGTTATAGGTGATATTAGAAAAGCTCGCGCCCAAGACCCCGCTAACAACCCCGAACCAGTGTTTAATGGGGATCTCACGAACGCAGACGGGGAGACCTTAGCCGATCTAGTGGGAAATAAAACTCCCTTTACCATCTTAACAGGTCTCCAACAGGACCCAGAGACGGGAGATTGGATCATCCCCCCTGAGTACACAGGGGAAGGAGCCCCAGACGGAAGTGTGGATGTGTTTAATACTTCAGGGATTGGGGCTCCCGTAGCTAAAGACGGACAATTCTTGTTCTCACGCACGGGGATCTATTATGATTCTTATGGAGGTGGTTTAGATTGGAGCGGGTGTATTACGAATATAGTAAGTGCAGTGTATTATGATCCTGAAGGGAATCCGTACCCAGGGAATGGAGTGCCTACGAATGCGATGAGATGGCTTCAGGAGTATAACCCCAATCTGGGAGGAAAAGGCCAACACATATCTTGGAATACTTTTAATCAATGGGCAGAGACCGTTTTTGATATAAATCAAATTAATGAGACCCCTGAGTTACAACAGTATTATGAAGCCGATCATTTTTTACAGGTTCTGGTGGGTCAGAGAGATAGGGAGATATATGATACTTCTTCTATTATTCAAGATTATCAAGCTAAAGGTTATGGTGAAGATTCAGCGTTGCTCATGAATCAGAGACAGATTCTATACTCTAAGATCAATTCTCATAACTTAAAAATAAAGAGACGAAAAAAACAAATAGAAGTTCATGTGGTGTTATCCCCTGATGGTAGTGTCCCCACTCCTGGAAAGGTTCCCATAAATGATTTAAGACCTTTAGACTCCGCAAAGATTGCGATACAACGAGCACTTCAAGAACGCTTAATGTTTCAGCCCGATGAGGTGTCTGGAATTATCCTTCCTCTTTGTCCTGAATATATTAAGTCCGAGGTTCCTCAAGATGAGTTCACTTTGGAGGAAATCCTGGTTCCTGAGGTAGGGGTTGGTGGAATAATTAATACAGATAAAGATTTAAGTTTAGGAACAAGTGGAACATTATTATCCCTTAATTCTCATATTACTACAGATAATCTAGTAGCAATTTATAATTTCTTAGATGCTGATTTAGTGAATCCTAATTCAGAAAAGTATAAAGTAATTAACTGCTCCACCAGTAGTGCCTTAGACGGGGCTGCTCAACTAGTAGCCTCTTCTGTTACTTCTATGTTCCCATCAGGAATCGGTCTCCCGTATTTTAGGGGCATGTGTAATTTCTTTTCAGGGGTGGATGGAGATGGAAATAGGAAAGCCTCTCGCTATAGTGATAATTCTGAGTACTTAAAATCAGCTTATCGTCCTTATGGGTATGGAAGAATTGAAGGGGGATGGAATGATATAGATAGTTTACTGTACGCCAGCGGAGGCGCAACTATTGAAACATGGGTTCATATGCCTGATTTAGGAGATACTGATAGCCCTGGCTGGAATACCAGCAGTGAATTATCTGCATTGCATAGAGTGGTGTTAGGGTGTGAAAATCGGGGAGGCACTGTTTCCGCGCTGGACGATTGGATTACTGGGCCTCATTATGGTTCGGAGTCTACCCGTGGACTTCTATTAGGGTTTAGTAGAGATAGACGAATCACTAAAGGTCTCTCCCCCAGTAATAACCCAGACGAGAATGATATAAATAGTGGTTTAGTTTTTTATATGGCTCCGACCCAAGGGGTCAACACTAGTGGGGTTACCTTTATGAATTCTGCTAAGGATATAGCTTATTGTGAGCATGACAATGAGGGTCCGTCTGGATATTATGGACTTACTTTGGATACTTCAACCACGGTGAGTGGGGTACAGTTTAATGAT
>Ga0080013_1003245_pt1 | contig 17490 bp, 29 predicted proteins | sample ETNvirenome_6_85_FD_69236 | JGI IMG/M metagenome (GOLD analysis project Ga0080013, IMG submission 69236) | Marine viral communities from the Pacific Ocean - ETNP_6_85 (SPADES assembly) (version 2) | ecosystem: Environmental > Aquatic > Marine > Oceanic | place: Pacific Ocean | collected 2013-06-19 | reverse complement strand
ATCACTTTTTTATAGCTGGAGGATCACTTTTTTATAGCTGGAGGATCACTTTTTTATAGCTGGAGGATCACTTTTTTATAGCTGGAGGATCACTTTTTTATAGCTGGAGGATCACTTTTTTATGCCAGCTGGATCACTGCAGGACCTCGGCCAGTTGGTCAGGATCCAACTATACTGATGCACTAGAGCTATTTTAAAAACGCTCTAGGATGGCCCAGAATTAACCAAACAAAAAGCCCCGAGGGTTTATATATCTCGGGGCTGTCTCGTAGGTTTGGGCCCATTCCTGAAAGGCAGGAGGGGCCAGTATTCACTTCTTTTTAGTGCTCGGATGGTAAGAGCATTACTCCATTTTCAATCCAGAACTTCCAAGAACCCTCTGGGCAATCTGTGAAGGGTATTCTTTTTGTCTGGTGGGTTTCATCTCCGCCATCATTCAACAAAATTAAGGCGGTTCCGTCATGGTTGACCTGTAACTCAATCTCACAAAATGAGGCCAAAGAATAAGGGCCTTTGTTGTTTTTCGGATTGTTAATATATGGAATAAATTCCGTCAAAATATTATCCATAAACCAATAGCCTCCAACCTTCTCCACCCAGTACTTAACGCCGTCTGTATAGGTGATTTTATCGGTAGAAAATAGAGAATGAATATAATAATTTTCAGTGCCGTAAAAGTTCATTAAATCACTTTTTAACTCTGAAGCTGTTATTTTTTGCTGTGTCATTAATAGATCCTCCTATGATGGGTATGAGATTATTTTTCCGTCTGCTCTCTCGACTGAATGGCCGGCAGGATTAAGCCTGACAAGGTTAACATTTCCCTGCTTAATATCGGACCTTAATTCATCTTCAAACGTCCCTAGAAAATCCAGAAGATATCTTTTAGTCGTTCTTGAGAAGTCCCAAAAAACTGGATCTAGGTCCACTTTTAAAAACAGTGATGATATTGCGACATTATACCGGATCCGGTTGGTTACGGCCACGACCGTATCATATGATTGCAAGGCCTTCCAATATTGGGTCTGGATTACCAAGTGATTGGGGCTCGCCGTTTTGTTTAAACTTAATTTTAAGGGTTTAACCTTAATTCGGTCTAATGCGTATCTTTCGGCAGATATCCTGCGGTCAAGTGCAGTGGCCTCAAAACCGTCTTGCTGATAGGTGTATTGGTCCGGTTGGGTGTGTAGTTTAACAAGTACTTCACTCATTTTTTAGTTCTCCGTTATGGTTAAAAATTAACAACAAAAAAAATATATAGGACTTTAGCTGATATGGCAAGTTATGGCATTTTATGCCAGCACGTTCCCCCAGGATTTTTTTATTTTTTTGGCTGGAGGCAAAGAAAAAACCCTAGTAAAATTTTATTTTTACTAGGGTTAAGAAATTTAATTTTAGATTTTAAAAAAATTTTTTAGATTTTGAAAAATTTTTTAATTTAATTTTTCGGGGCTGTAACAATCTTTTTCAATCGTGGCCATGATCTCTGCAAAAAATAAAAATTCTTTTCCGAGATCGGTTTGGCAAACTTTAATACAATCTTTTAATTTAACCCCATTTTTAACGGCCTGATTGTATAAGGAAGCAGTAATTTTCCAGTCGTCCATAGTTGCTGTTTGAACTACTGGGGCGTTCGGATAGGCCTCTTCAAGAGTTGCAACAATCAATGGAAGTTTTTCAAGTGAAATTAAATCCTTCATGCTACTAACCTTTCTCTTAATGTTTTATTTGCAACGAATTTCTGTCCGGCCTGCATGTAGATCTGATGATCGTCCGCTGTTGCTGAATGTTGCAGGGCAGTAATAGCCTGCATGATATCATAATTCGATAAAGGTTTACCCGCTACGCCGTCTTGGTTGGCCTTGGCCTTAATCAATTCGTCTCTCATTCTTTGCCCGTCAACGTCCGATAATTTAAGCTCTTTTTGAACACGACTGCAGACTTCTGCATAGCGGTCTGTAGACTGAAATTCTGCCGTATATAGTTCTTTCCCAACTTCTTTAAATAGTTCAATTTCGGCTCTAAAATTATCCTCATTAACAACATTGGCCGTTGCATCTCTTAAGGCTAGTCCGACTGTTCTGTTATCACTTTCAATTGTCTCAGCACTAATAATACCCATATCAGTGACTGCTCTCTGAACATGATTTTTTCTTACGTTGCCGGAAGTGGCCATTGTCTGGCCGTTGTCACAATAGCACGTTATGACAAGGGGAGAGATGAGAACGCCCGATTTTCCAGTGCAACTGTTTTTGATGTTTACGCCGTAAGCTACAAGTGAACCTTCAACCGGTGTGTCAGTTAAGGACTCGCTCTTGAAGTTTAATGTCGTAATATCATCACTGTTTTTAAAAGATGATATTTTAAAACCAACCCTCTGTTGTTTAGCTAGTTCCGGCAATACTGCATCAAGAATAAACTTATTTTCGATTGGCCTGTACTTATCTGAACCCAGAAAGGCTAAACGGTACGAACCGTCCTGATTTAGCATAACACGTGCTGACAATAGTCTGGGTCTTTTGAGTGCATATTTTTCTTTGCTTTCAACAAAGTCGTTCTGATGCCATTTTTCATTAAGTGCATTCAAGCCTGCTTCACTTTCAATTAGACCAGCGTCTAGAAGACATTCTCTGACAAAATGAACTGACAATGCCCCACCATTGTAGGATCTGGAAGCAGATGCAATATTGGTTATTGCGGTATTTGTTAAAGAACACTCGAGCCGAGGGTAGTCAGGATGGTTAAAACTAGAATGAGTATTTAGTACAAGTTTAACTTGGCCATCTAGATATTCAAAATGAGTATCCTTAATTTCAACCATTAAAATCTGTCGGGTTGCTAGTTCTTTGACAGATTGTATATAAGCGTCTAGTAAATTTCCTCGAGGGTTATCCAATTGGGCAATACAATGTCTCATATCAGGTGCAACAATATCTTCAATATTCAAAGACAGGTCGGTCGAGGATCTGCCGATATTAATTATATTATTCATAATATAAAATCTCCTAAAGTGGTTAATAAAAAAGGCCGTATTTATTACGGCCTCTAAAGAATAGCATATAATCCCATAAAACGTCAAGAGAGGCCGAGATCCCCTGCTACATGAAATCTAATCCTCGTTTCATCTCGTAAAGTTTGACTCCATGCAAGAACCCTGTCCCCATCTGATAAAGAGGATTTTTCGTCTAGGGTATTATTCCAAGCTATTCGGGTATGGAAGCCAGAATGAGCATAACAGCCCCCCTTTCTTTGGTTAGCCAATTTTTTTTGAATGCCGTGTTCTGTAAAGCAAATTATCTGCTTACGATTTTTTTTGGCACACAAAGCAGTTTCTCCTCCACAATTTTTACAGGTTATTTTTTTATTAATTTCTGCAGGGCAACGCAAAAAAACAATATCTTTAATTATTCTTTTAGCAGGGTTCTCTGCCCAGAATGTATCGGATACAACTGTAACAACAGGTATTTTTTCATTAAAAAATTTAATAGCTTGTTTAATGCTATCAGTACTATAGTTAAAAATTGTTTTACCTTTACGAGCAATTTCTATCCATTGGTCAACCTTAAAATGAGTGTATAGCCATGATTGACCTTGGGGTGCTACGGCCTGACTTAATGCTTTAGTATACTCTAGATCAATTTTTTCTGTTCCTTTGGAATGAAGATCTAAAAAAGGGCAAGTAGAGGGGCAAGTATCAAATTTGTTTGTATTGCCTGCTCTATAAGTAGTCGCAATACCTGTTGTTTTTTGGGCTCGTGATTTAGACACTAATTTAACAGTCATTTTTTCCTCCTCAATAGTGGAAAATTAAAGTATCCCATATAGTCCTATAAGTCAAACAGGGTAATTAACAAAAAGTGGTATATAAGTATCTACTGTTAAAAAACTAAAAAATTTTTTCTTAAAAAAAAGTTCCTACCGACAAAAACATTTTAGAAAGGTCTACAGGTCTACAGGTCACGTTTAAAACGTTAGTAAAAAATAAAAATCTTTTTTTCATTGGTAGATTACTATAAGAGACCTTTTTTTAACCTTGATTAATGGTAAAAATAGCGTATTGTCTGTAGATCATCCCATAAAATAGGATAAAATTAATGTTATTATGGCTATATCTAAGACAAAAGAAAGAATTTGAGCAATTGGAAAAGGCTCGCAACACACGAATAGAGACAATATCGTGTTCTAACTGTGGCTACAAAATTCGTAAGGGGGCAACAAGTGTAGACCTTTGTCCCATTTGTAACACTAAATTTACAGCAAAAAAGGAGGCGTGAACCATGGTACATGACCAATTAAAAAATCTCCAAGCATACATGGAGGCGTTAGAAAAAGACCGTCAAACGCTCTATAAGACCCAATTATTTCTCCAACAAAGACGTAATGAGGTGCAGGATGAGAATCCTTCTAACCCTGTTCCTGCAGAATCCCTTCAAAAGACATTAGAAGACGCTGTGCAGGTGAGCCGTGGTCGATTTTACATGACCCATTATTCCGAGCGGAGGGATAAAAACGGCAAGGTAATTGAGCCGTTGGTGCAAGCCAACTGGATGGACGAATATATAGCAGGGGAGCGTGATTTATGAGTAATACGAAATATTATTTAGGAACGATAATGGTTTCAAGAGAGGATACGGATATTGAAGAAGAGGTGAATGTTTTGTATTTCACGGCTAAAGACCCTCAAAAAGTATTAGATTTGATTGCGAAACATAGTTATTCGGACGGAACGAATGAAAGCCCTGTTAAAGAGGATGATTGGTGGGTTTTTGCTGATGGGTATATGTCCCTAGCTCATAGTTACCATATTATAAAAAAATCTACCTATGAGGATCTGCAAGGCAAAATATACACGGACAATAACCATAGTTGAGGAGACAAACGATGAGTAAAGACCTAACTGAAAACATAGACGATATATGCCGATATCAGTATGGACATACTAATTGGGCATTTGCTGATACATTAACCGATAAAGAATTGGAAGAAATCAAAAGTAAAAAGCTAGGTGATACAATACCAAGCATTGTTTTTTATTATGAGGAGACAAACCATGAAAATTAAATTTGATAAGCATGTAGAGGAAAATGAGGTTCGTTATCATTACGAGGATAATGGTTACCCTGATCCTGTTGCGTTATACATTCCTAATTACGTCTGGCATTTTTGTGAAAAAAATAAGATTAGTGTCGAAAAGTGCATCAATCAAATATTGTGGAGGAAAGGCAAGGCTTATGAACAATGGAATACAAGAGGAGGCAAACGATGAGTAGCGTGACAAGTGATGCAAAATGCCCAAACTGTGGCTCGACCAATGCATACCATGAAAATTTTGATGATGAGGAAGTAGGAAGTATTACAGGTTGTTTTAGTTGTGGGTGGTATGAAGTGTACCGAGAAGATGCGGACACAGAAGAGGTGCTTGAGGATTTTGAGGGGTTTGGACACGATTATGCCAAAGAAGATATTAACGAAGGAAAGCGAGAGGAGAAAAACGATGAGTAAATTTCCAAGTTTTAGTTGGTTGGATGATTTAGTTGATCCTGACATAACGATAGAGTCTTTATCTGGAATCCTGCGTGAAGCAAAGGTAGTTACTTCTATTTTAAGTTATCGAGAAAAACCTTACATACAAGATTTATTGGACACAAAGATTGCGTATAGATTGCATGATGTAGAAGACCATAAACAGTTTGCCGTGAGCAATGAAGATTATTTGCATGATGTTGCTGAAGCTAAACGAGGAGACAAACAATGAGTAATTTTTTAACAAAAAAACAGGTAAAAGAGTTAGAAAAAAAGAAGTGGGATATGTTGCCAACCAAAGCAGATACGCTATGGGTTGAAGGTGATTGGGACTCTAAAACAAACCTTCTTTGTTTGATGGAAGAACTTTTCCCAGAGTTAAACTTAAAACAAGGCAACCGTTATAAATTTTTAATTTGTGCCTATGCAGAGGAAACAAACAATGAGTGAATTATTTCCAGAGCCAGATAGGCAGATGACTTTAGATGAAATCCTTCTTATGGCAGATCGTAAAAGAAAAGAACTGGAGGGTTTTGGTTTGACCCCTGCCTTAAGGACAGTTATCGAATGTGTTTATTATGCGACTCAACCAAGGCTGACCTATGGCGTAGACACTATGAGGAGACTACACCATGAATAATAAAAAAGAATTTACAGTTTCAATTTTATGGGGAGAATTTCCAGATAATATTCCAGTATCTTACAACTTCCAATCAGAAGAAGAACTAGAAGCATTTTTATTGGGTGTTGAAGAAGGTCATGGGTGGTTAGATTATAATGCAAATGTACATACAAAAGGAAAAGACCAAAAGTTTACTTTAGAAGAATTTGGTCTAGATGTAGAAATTTTTAGTCATATGTTAGAAGAATGGGAAGAATATATGGAGAACCCAAATGAGTGCTATTCTTACATGGGAAGAATATATGGAGAACCCAAATGACGGATAAAAAATACTACATACGCATTGCATCTTTAATTTTGCGTGTTGAAGATGAAGATGGAAATCCAATGCTTAATGAAGATGGAACGGTTAAAGAATTTTATCCTGTTGAACGGAACAGGTCGGATAATCTACTTGTTGTCCATGAAGAAATCGACCGTTTTCTTGAAAATTTAACTTTTGAAGATGTTACGGAGAACCCAGATGACTGATAAAAAATACACTAAAGAAGAATTGACAGAGGCATTTAATTTGGTGCTACATTCAGATCAACATTGGAAAGACCCTATATGTTCACAATGCCCTAGAGACAAGCAAGAGATTGTTGATTATGCCCTTGATTATTTTGTGGGGGGAGGGGCTAATTTTTATTTAAAAGATGGAGATTTGTGGGTCGAGGCTCGTGGATATTATGCAAATGGATTGGAGGGGTAAAAATGAAACAGTTTAAAGTGGAAGTAATCCAAACCAATTATTTTTATATTACGGCTTATTCCGAGGAAGAGGCGATACAAATAGCAAGCGAGGATTACATATGGGACGAAAATCAAACGCCCCCTGATTATTATAATGTCCGTTTTGAAGTGTTTGAGGAGACTAAAAATGACTGACATAGGAAACAGATGCGTACATTGTGGTTCTGATACATCTTTTGGGAGTGGATTATTCGTTAACCGTATTCCTGCGGATGCAGATTATCAGGCAGAAGATTCTGAAGGTAATATAATTTTCAAGGAAGGTGAATATCGTGACGGATATGCGTGTCCGCCCTGTATGGCTGATACTGGTGCAATGGAGGAGCGTGATTGATGTAAGAAGTGTGACACCACTTTTGAAAAGAACGACTAAAAGACCCTGTTACTTTTTAAAAATCCCGAGATAAAACTCTCGGGATTTTTTTTGACCAAAAATAGGGGGTTGACAAGGTATGGGATAATATGTTATAATTAAGATACGGAGAAATTCTAATGTACTCCGTGCTATTTGACATTGTGAATCAAACGAAAATAATTTTTTAATTTTAATTAAAGGACTAACTAGACTATGAAAAATTATAAATACAACGATGGCGGAAGAAAAGAAGCAGGGTTTAAAGGCGAGGCAAAAGACTGTGTTTGCCGATCTATAGTTATAGCGTCAGGAAGACCTTATCAGGAAGTGTATGATAGGTTAGCTGAAGGCAATGCGTCTCAAAGACTTAGCAAACATCAAAAAACTAAACGGCCTAAATCGGCTCGAAATGGAATTACTGTTTGGAGAAAATGGTTTAAAGATTACATGAAAGAGCTTGGGTTTGACTGGACGGCTACAATGCAAATTGGTTCGGGATGCAAGGTTCATCTTAAATCAGAGGAGCTACCGAAAGGTCGATTAGTGTGTGTGGTTTCAAGGCATTATGTTTCTGTTATTGATGGAGTCATTAACGATACTCACGATCCTTCCAGAGAAGGAACACGATGCGTCTATGGGTATTGGAAACTAAAAGACCCTGTTACTTCCGCAACGAGTTGAATATCTTCTCCCAGTCAATGTAAGGATATTCAAAGAATCCCCCGAGGGGCTGAACACTCAGCCCCTCTTTTTTTATGTCTAGGATTTGGGAGGCTTTATACAGGTAGATAGATTGTGTTTTGTCTTCGACCATGAGCCATGAACGTGTCTCCTTGTTCTTTTCAAAAAAGGCTACCTGATGCGGGGAAAGACGAACTTTACGGGTTGTTGTAACTTTTAATTCTACAAAATGAAAATGTTGGTCGGGGCATCGGACAAGGAGATCGGGGATACCACGAGTAGCGTAGGTATCTATTTTTAAGACGTTCCAATCATTGTTTTCCAGTTTCCAAAGGTTCTTCCTGATTGTCTGGTAGAAGTGCTTTTCCAATCTCTTTCTCTTGTTTGTCACTTTCAGAGTCGGCTTGATGTTCGATGATGAGTGGCTCTCCATTATTTTCTCGAGGGTTTTCATTGCGTATTTCCTTTAATCTTTTTAACACTTCAGCTTTTGACATCTGGTCTATTGACCCGTGAAGAATCTCTTTTCGATCAACATAGATCCCTTGAGCTTGCCCTCTTCGATATTCAGCCTGAACAGAGGCCGAGTACGCTCCATTTTCTTCAGCTCTTTGAGACAAATCAGCCAGTCTTTTAATATGACGATTATATGTAACTGCATATTTACGATCAAGTTCGGTTCGATAAGTCTGCAAAGCACGAACAACATGAGGGCATTTGTAAGGGTTTAAAAGTTCTGAGGCACGAACATGGGCTGACCCTTTAGCGTATCCTGCTTCAATCGCGGCCTCGGTATTGGTAATCTCTCCGTCCCGTGACACAAGAGCCTTGACAAATAACTCTTCTTTTCGTGTCAATCGTTTGCTGACACGTTTTTGGTACGCTTTGTCATTTGGGTCAAGAGTAAGTAAAGCTTTAACTGGCATATCGGATATATCTTATAAAAAAGACCCCCGACTTTCAATAAAAAAATCGAGGGTAAGTTGAAGGACGTACTATTGTACGAAACCGTGATCCAAGGGACGAGGAGAGCGGAGCATGATCCCTTGAACTAAAGCCTCACGGAAGGCTGTTGTTAACCACTTCATACTCCACTGTTGATATGTCTCATAGTATAATATATAGTTACATAAAATACAAGATAAAAGGGGATATATACGTGTGTACATATAAAGTTATTTACCAGACTACAGATAAAAAAGATAGACCAATAGAAAAATCTTTTGATTTTACGGCAAAAGACCCTTTGGATTACTTTTTAAACCTTACTTATGCCTGTCAGCGTCATTTGATAGGTTGCACTCAGGATATCGTTTCTATTGAAGAAATTAAGAAAAAAGGGGAAAAACTTGACAGGAACGGAATTTTAGATAAGGCTAAAAGCTTAATTAATGGAGAAAGAGAGACAACATATGGAGATCCTCTTGTAGCCCACGGGCAAATTGCGAAGGGATGGAGTGCCATCTTAGGCATAAAGGACATACCTCCCTCGACAGTCGCCCTGATGATGGCTTGGCTGAAACTTTCCAGAATTTTATCCAACAAAAAATATGAGGATTCTTACGTTGACTTGATAGGCTATGTTGCCTTGTCTGCTGAGTGTGCGGAGAAAGAAGATGGAAGAGAAGAGAAATCCGAATGACCCTTTGAGTTGGGGACGCGGTTTTGAAGATGATAATTTAGAACTGAAGAGAAGTAAAAATGTAATGACGGGCTTAAGGCTTAAGCACAGGGTTGGAGAGAGTTTGAACACGTTTGTTTTATCGTGTTCTTCTTCGGCCATTGATCTGGGGATTATATATGATGATGAGCCTGATGAGAAGGAACAGAACTGGTTCTTGGATGCTATTCCTTTTGTTGCTTCACGGAAGTTGTATAAAAAATGATTAATGAAGAGCAAAGCAAGGAAGTTTTAAAGTATCTGGAAAAAGCGTGTGAAATTATTTCCTCGAATCTTCCTGACGGGATGCCGACAAACAGTGTGAGAAAGATACAACAAAGAAAAGAACTACAAAGAATTAATTCATTATTGACATCTATTCGAGATGTTATGGCTAATTTTATTAAGGAGGAAAAAATTCATGCCGACACATTTATCAACAAACGTAAAACCATTGGAATTGAAAAACCACCAGGGCGAAAAGCGTCCGTTTGAAACGTCTTTTGATCGGGCAATCTCTGCTTTGGAAGAAGTGCATCATAGTGTCATAGCCCTGATGCGTGATAATAAAATCAACCCAAAGGAAGGAAAGCGCAATGCTCCTTCTTTGAAGCGAAGTAATAAATTAATTAACGATACAGTGGATCTTTTGATTGATGTAAAAGAGGCTTTAGATGAAGCCGAGGAGATGATGCGTGGATATAATCGCGATAAAAAAACACCCCTCAGGGAAGAAACAACAAGTAGTGATTGATCTTCATTTAGATAAGAAGAAGAAAGTTAAAAAAAGAAGATGGTTAAAAATAAAACAGTTTTTTAAGAGATTTGACCCAAGACCCGACTTTAATTTTAGAGAAGGAGAATGAGATGACTTTTGTTACAATACTGAATAAATTTATTGCTTTTATGGTGTGTGTTTCACCTGTTGTGTTTGCCGCAAAATTAAACTTATTAAGCCTCGCATTAACAGGATCTTTTGTGTTTTGTGTCCTGTGCGTTTTTATAGTGTTTATATTTTAGAGTTACCGCTAACGTAGCGGGGGAGAAACCGTCAGCTCATCCCCTCTGACGGTTTTTCTTTTTCCATAGCTTTTTTAATGAGATTTCTAACTGTCCCTGTGATTGTCCTGTCTTCTTGCTCGGCGCGTTCCTTGAGCCATGAGTAAGTGTCGATCGACAAAGCAACTGATTTGTATTTATTTGAATCCATAACTTTTCCTTTATAAAAGTTTCTGTAACATATGCTATATTGTTAGTAACATATACTATATTATGCGTTAAGGGAATTAATAACTTATTAATTCGTTGAATTATTAATTCATTAAATCTCTACGGTGTTGCCCCAACTTTCCCCCATTTCTAGGTCACATAAAGAAGGGATTTCAAGAGGAATAGCTTTTTCCATGATTTCTACAATGTGAAATGCTTGTTCTTTAGAAGAAACACTGCAACACAGCTCATCATGTACCTGTACAAGGGGGACAATTCCTTCCTTGTAGACGTTTACCATTGCCTGTTTAGTCATATCAGCCGCTGAACTTTGAATAAGCTTGTTTAGGCATTTATAGGTGTAAGCTCGTTTGAGGCGAGTAGTCGCACCATACTTCTCTTGTGCCTCTCTTTTAGGATAGGCTTTTGTTAATTCAAAAGTATCAGGTTCCCATTGGTCAAAGGTTAATCTTCTTCCTTTTAAACTTCTCAAATAAGCTCCATCGGTTGTCTGTTTATTGAGCCGTGTAATAAGCGCCTGTTGCAATCCTTTAACGAAAGGAACCCGAGTGTGGTATTGCTTGGTAAGGTCTTTAGCCTCCTCCAGAGACAAATCGAGTTGTTCTGAAAGCTTTTTGACCCCCATGCCATACATCATAGCAAGGTTAATTGTTTTGGCTTGTTTCCGAGGGATATCTGCCATCTCAGCTACCAAACTGTGAAAGTCTGTTTCGGGTTCGTTCTGGTAATTAGAAACAAAATCATCAACACCTTCGAGTTGAACTGCGTTCTTTTGCCAATCGTTATATACTTTAGCGTAATGAACAACAATCCGTGGCTCCTGTTGGCTAAAATCAATGCTTGCCCATTGTTCTCCTTCTTCTGGAAGAAACAGATTACGAACCGATATAAGGCTTCCTTTACCATAAGTAGGGATCTGCTGTAGATTAGGGTTATTCATCGAAAGCCTGCCTGTGACAGTTCCGCCCTCTCCTCCTCGAACTTGGTTAATGTGGGAATGTATACGGCCTTTTACAGCATGTTTCTGTATAGTGTTAATAAAAGTACCATTAACTTTATTAAGTTCTCTGGCTTTTGCAATCATCTTTGGAATGTCGTGATCGTGTTGGGACAAAAATTCTTTCTTAAAAGAAGGCTTACCCTTTTCCGTTCTTGAGTATGGTAGCTGAAGTTCTTTAAAAACAACTTCTATACTTTGCGCTGACCAGATGTCTACGTTTAGTTGGGTTCTCTTTTTAATCTCTGACCGAATCTTTTTCTCTTCTTTAACCAATAGTTTCTGGGTCTGTTCTGCCCCATCAAGGTCAACACGGATACCCTTCCAAGTCATTTCAACCAGACACGGTAAAAGCTCTGTCTCAAGGTCAAAAACTGTCCTTAAATCGTCTTTCTGGAGTTGTACGTTAAACATATTCCAAAGTTCTAAAGTAAGTTCCGCGTCTGTTTCTGCATATCCTCCAACAAAGTTAGCAGGCATCTTCCACATCTCTGCCTTTGCATCTAAACCAAATTCAGTTGCGGCTTGAACAAGGCCTTTCTCTGATTTTGTCTTTCCAAGATAATCAAAAGCAACTGCGTTCAAACTGTAAGAAAAACGGTTTTCATCCAAAAGACTTGCAACAAGCATTGTGTCAATTATCTTACCGTTAACCGTGTGTCCCATTGCTCGAAGCCATCCAACATCATACTGGGCATTATGAAAAATCTTATCACAGGGAAGAGCTAACATATCTTTTAACCATCGGTTAACAAGACGTTCATCTAAATTACCTCCTCCCATATGCTTAATAGGAAAATACCCTTTAAATTCATCTGTAGCGACAGCAACCCCAACAACCTCTCCATTTCCTGTAGGCCATCCGGGACCAGAAGAACGAAGGTCGGGGTCGCGTGTTTCGAGGTCAATTGCAATCTTAGTAGCCCCAGACAGATCGGGAAAACTTTGAGGGGGTGACCATGTATCAACCGTGTCTATTCGAGCCAAATTTAAAATTCCTTGTTCCATATCAATGACTTAACATATTTTTAAAGTTTATACAATTAAATAAGATTTATCAGGATTTTTTGGATAAAGTATGTAAAGACTATTCCTTGCCCGAGTTACGGCAACATAAAAAAGACGATGCAAAGAATCTTTATCGTAACGTGTCTCGCGTTCACTTGCCGCTGAAATATCTGTTAAAACAACCACGTTATCTGACTCGGCTCCTTTTGCCCCATGTATAGTTGAAAGAATAATCCGAGGCTCTTTGCCAAGCTTTTCTTTCTTTTTTAAAAGAGAAACAATATATGTTTCCTGTTCATCTTTAATTAAATCAAGAGCGTCTCTCCATATAACGTCTTTGTCTACGAGCAACCCGTGATGCTCCTTAAGGTCTTCGTATGTAAATGTCTCTGTATCAACTTGTCCGTGTATTGTTTTCTTTCCACGTTTTATATGTATGCCGTTACCTGACATAAATTTATATATCTTTTGTGCTGTCTTAAGGTCAACTCGTTCTCCTTTTTTAAGTGCCTCCCATCCTTTAATAGCCTGCAGAACAGACGGACTGACAGAAAGATTACCGTATTGATCTTGAAAAAACAGTCCATTTCTTTTTAATTCATCTGATATTTCTCTAAGCATAAAAGCGCATTGAGAAAGAATTAACCATTGCCCTTTCTTCATTTCTTTATAAGGAGGATCATACATGCGATGCACTTCTCCTACAGACAATGCAGGAGAATATTCTTTGGGGAAACGATTTCCTTTTGAAACCTGTTTAATAATTGATTGAGCAATCTTATGCGGTTCTTGCGGAACACGATACGACTGTGAAAGAACTTCTGCTACACTATCTAAATTTATAAAATGTTGAGGAGAGGCTCCTGCCCATACGTAGATTGCTTGGTCATCATCTCCGGCGCAGTACATTTTTTTAGCTTTTGTATCTAAGACATGAGCAATATCCCATTGAAGCGGAGACAAATCCTGGGCTTCATCCAACAAAATTAAATCAAAAACAGGGCAAGTTGTCCTAGCGTCCCTTAAGAACATCTCAAGCATATCAGTAAAGTCATAAAGAGCCTGACTCTTTTTAAAGTTGTCGTAACTTTCTGCGATGTATTCAACCTCATGCCAATGAAGGTTCCCGCGTATAGAAGTATTGTATTCCTTCCTCAAAGGCACTTTTTTGACCCGTGCGCGGTGAATAAGGGACAATACCGGACTGTTTCTTATGTAACCCCTGTCTTCACCATTCTCCGCCTCTACGCTTCCAAGAGATACAAGGCGAACCTGAGACGCAAATTCTTTAATCTCTTTGTCTCCCATGCACCTCATTCCTTTCTCGTCCATACAATGTTTTGAAAAACTATGAATTGTTTTAAACCAAAAAAGATCCTTTTCTGCGTTTTTAAACCCAAAAAGTTCGGAGGCTCTTTCTCTCGCTTCATCACAAGCTTTGTTAGTAAAACTAAGAAAAGCAATTTTGTGAGAAGGTGTACCGTTTTTAAGGGCATCAGAGACTCTATCAATTAAAGTCGTTGTTTTTCCTGTTCCTGGTGGTCCAAATATACGAAACATTAGAACGGACTCTTCTCAGGCTCATCAAATTTTTTGGCTTGAATTTTAATGTCTTCTTCAAAAGAAGTTGGAATACACCAGACACGAACAGATTTCCCTTTAATCTTCAAAAAAACAGGTCGTCCAGAAACGTCTTTAATACGTTGGGCTACCTGATGTCGCTTGTACTCGTAAAATTTATTCTTTTTTAAATGATCCATCAGGTCTTTAATTCTAAAATACGTTTGCCCTTTATCCTCATCTGTCCACGCACGGCGGAGGTAAATTTCGTCACGACTCTCCGCTTTCTGAAGATAATGAGCAAACTCTTCTAAGTATTCGTAAAACTGCCCATCTACATTAGAATCTTCAGAGGCTTCTATTATCGCACCTTCTGTCTCCAACATATTAGAAAGCAACCCATTTAAACGTGTTTCCCACTGTGGTTTACTTACGGAAGGAGGAATGTAGTTTAGTTGCTCCATACATGCCTTTTGAAACTTAGGTTGAAGCATAAGGCTTTCCGTGTCTAATTCTACAGGATGAGAATTAACATCTAAAAACCAAAGAGGAGGGTTACTGTTGTACTTTCTCAAATTACCCATCGCCGTGTTCGTGACAAGGGATTGAACCCCAAACTTGCGTGTCGCACATAACTCCTTGTTACAAAAGCTTTTTATCGGTTGGTCACTGCATTTATAAGTGTAATCTTTTTTTTCAAGCTGTTTGGCAACAGCGTTCATTTCATTCAAGTCTAAAGGAGGGTCAAAATATTTTGCATTGTATACGGATATTTCCTGACTCCACGACTTAGGAAACGCTTTTCTTAAGTAGACCCCAACATTAAAAAGACCGTTGTTCCGTGATCCCTCTTCAAACCCCTGTTTAAAAAGCGCCTGCAAGCACGGAGGAACATCTTTAAAATCTGCGTCAGGTTCATTCTTAATTTCAAAAGAAAGCACCGCATCAGGTTCCTGCGCGTACTTATCGTATAATTTAAAAAACTCCTCAAGTGTTCCTGCCGTACCATCGTCTTGGATAACATAACGCACACCCATATTTGCGTCATAGTAAGGAAGATTAAGAAAATTTCCTGTGTCTCCCTTTTCAACATTTAAAGAAACTTGCTTCGGAAATATCTCTGACCCATTGTACCCTAAAGCAGAAGCCATATCCTTAAGAGTAGCCTGCATGTCTTTGGCAGACAACCAATCTTTAGTAAACAAGAATATGTGAGCGCCTCCTGATTTACTGCGACAGACAACAAGAGGTAATTCTAATCTTCTAATCTTTTCAACTAAGACCTTGTGGTCAAGGCCAACGTATTCATCTACATCAATACATCCCCAGACGCATCGACTCTCCTCGTTAATGGGAACAATCCCAATTGCTGACCCCTTACCTGACAGATGCTCTTCCCAAAGCTCCGTGGTGCGTGGAGTACGAACAATAGAGGCTTTACCTGTTTGCTTACCGTTCTTGTTACCGGACACGGCATACGTTCCGTAAGCAAGGTTTAGCCCTCTAAATATAAATTCAAATTTTTCTGATTCTGTAGACACAATTCACCTATCAATAAATTGGGGGTTTTGACACCCCCAATCCATCCAGAAAGTTAAAACGGTATATCTTCTCCGTTTTCTGTTGCGCTGTCATCAGTATGTTTTACCGTGACTTCGCCCTTAGAAATGCTTTCCGCAAAAGACCTTGCTTTTTGATAGGCCTCGGCATCTTGAAGCACACCCTCGTTTTCTGGTTCAAGAGTGATATCCCAACCGTGCCATTTACCTTTAGAGTTTTCCTCGCTTACAGTTTTAAGACGATAAACGTAAGCATATGAAGGGGGCATAAATGAATTACCATTACCGTCCTTCATGTTGCGTGACATAACCATAGACAGCCACTTCTTAGATTTCTTAAGTTGTGTAGACTTCATAGAAATCAAAGCTGAGTCAAAACCATTTTCGTTTAACACAACAACATAATGTTGAGCGGTTGTGTCTATGTAATCCCCATTACCGCCAACAACATAGTCCTTGTTATCTTCAGCACTACGTTCTGTTTTTGGTATGTTTGGGTCGCCGGGTGCATACATAGCTTTGGGTGCGCCTGACCCTGTTCCTCTCGCTTCCCAATGAATAAAACGCTTGTTAAACATTGATAAAACGCATCTTAGTCCTTCTGCACCGGGGTACACTTGTCCCGTTACAGTATTAATAATATCACCTTTCTTTGCATTATCAGGCAAATCATCCAAGCCTGATAGAATCTTCAAAAAAGGTAGAGCCAAATCTTCCTGCGTTATAGCAGAAAGACCCTTACCTGCGTCCTGTGCAAACATATTTGCATCAAGAACGACAACATCGTTTTTCGTGTTCGTGGTCGCTACATCTTGTTTCGCCATTACTTTGTACCTCCTGTAATTTTAGCGTGGTCAATGACCATAATGTTAATAATATCAGGAACACTTCTCCCAGACTCTATCTGCTCTTTACCCCAAGCTTTTAGCGTCTGTGGATGTATTTGCGTTTTTTCCTGAATAGGTAGTTGTTGTTGTTCGGCAAGGTCTTTAAAGTTTTGCGCTGTCTCATCCTCACCCTTACCGAAATTAATCGAGACAGTGTTCTTAATAATGTCTCCGTGACCGTTATTACGGAACCATTGGTAGGCATCTAATCGGTCATCGACCTTAATGTTAACTGCGTATATCTTGTTGAGGTCAACTTTATAGCCAGAATTAGTCTCAAACTTCTTCATACCAATCTCCTGCATAGCTGATGGTAATTCCTCATCAGTCAACTTTCGAAGCTCGGCTTTGTCGTTCTTAACAATATTTTCTCTAAGCGTGATTGTCTCTTCTAACTTAACAATACGTTCTGCTATCTCAGATATAGACTTTAATTGATCGTCTTGTACGGTAGAAGAAGTTAACTTTTCTCCTTCATCCCTCATAAAATCAGGCATCTCTGTCATCATTTTTCCTTTATTAATGGTTCCAAAATTCACTGTTGTTTTCAAACAGTGTTTCATGTATATACCATAATATATAAAAAGCAAGGAGAAAATAGTGAAATATGTTT
>Ga0080013_1003244_pt1 | contig 17493 bp, 13 predicted proteins | sample ETNvirenome_6_85_FD_69236 | JGI IMG/M metagenome (GOLD analysis project Ga0080013, IMG submission 69236) | Marine viral communities from the Pacific Ocean - ETNP_6_85 (SPADES assembly) (version 2) | ecosystem: Environmental > Aquatic > Marine > Oceanic | place: Pacific Ocean | collected 2013-06-19 | reverse complement strand
ACTGTTGGTTCAAAGGGTTGTTTGTACAAAGACGAAATCTTTCAAGTTGAAAAGGTGGAGATTAAAGATCTATCTGGCGCTGGTGATTCGTTTCTTGCAGGTCTCGTATTTAGTTTTGTTCAAGACAAAAACATACGCAAATCAATTGTGTTTGCGAATGAATGCGCCACGAAGGTCGTCCAACAGAAGGGAGTTAATACAATACAATGACATTTAACGAATATTATCAACATTATTTATCTTTGCATCAAAATGTCGACATTTTGAGGGGGAAGATAAAATGGTGAGAGTCTGGACAAACGGTTGTTTTGACGTTCTCCATAGGGGACATATAGAAATGTTTAAATATGCTCGGAGCTTGGGCACACGTCTCGTTGTTGGGGTAGACAGCGACAGAAGAGTGAGAGAAAACAAGGGCCCCAGCAGACCATTTAATAATGTTAATGATCGCATGGCGGTCTTGAAAGCGATTCGATGGATTGATGAAGTTGTGGTTTTCGACACTGACGATAGTTTGCGAGATCATTTAAGAAGACACAAGATAGACTCAATGATAGTTGGTTCCGATTGGAGAAAGAAATATGTCGTAGGCAGCGAGTTGGTAAAGATGGTTTACTTTTTCGCCAGAATGGAAGAGTATTCGACTACAAAGATTCTAGAAGGTTTAAAATGAAATTAGTTGTCATAACAGGTTGTTTAGGGCTTATCGGCTCTCACGTAACGCGTCAGTGCCTTGAGAAAGGATGGAAGGTGTATGGGATAGATAAGTGTACTTACGCCGCTAATGAAGAATTTTTAGTTGAGTTTGTGTTAAATCCAAATTTCACATTTATCAAAGAAGACATTGCAACGTTGAAGTACCTTCCTGATTGTGATTACGTGGTTAACATAGCAGCAGAGTCACACGTCGGCAACAGCATTGTCGATAGTACCGACTTCATAACATCCAATATCGTGGGCGTCAAGAACCTTTTGGACCTGATACGCCAAAAGCAACAGAACGTTTCCGAACGCCCTGTGTTTTTCCACTTTAGCACCGACGAAGTATATGGAGATATTACGGAAGGGGCTCATGTTGAGACAGACATTTTGAAACCAAGCAACCCATATTCTGCTTCGAAGGCCGCGGCCGACATGCTTGTGATGGCGTGGGGAAGAACTTACGGGTTAAAGTATCTCATCTTAAGGCCAACGAATAATTACGGAATAGGTCAATATCCCGAGAAGCTTATTCCAGTCACTGTCAAGCTTTTGATGCGAGGCAGAAAAATTAAACTCCATGACGAGGGCAAGCCAATAAGAAATTGGCTTCATGCAGATGATACTGCTAGCGCCGTAACAACTCTGATTAGTGCTGACGTGGACGACGGAATCTATAATGTCGCCGGCGGATTTGAACAGAAGAACATCGATACGGTGTCTAAAGTACTAGAGTGTTATTTTGGAGAAAAAAGAGATTGGGAGCCATACTTGGATTTGTCTTTTGTGCGCGAAGGACAAGATGTAAGGTATGCTCTTAATGATGATAAGCTGCGGTCTTTAGGTTGGAGACCGCAGAAAAACTTTGACCGAGAAATCGGACAAATTGTTGAACATTATAAAAACAACTTTAAATGGTAGCAAAGGAGAATAAAATGCAACTATCCAATCAAGCAATTGGCGCCATTATGATGGCGCTTCAGGAATCACTGATGCATCAGTCAGACATTGTTCCTGTGTTTCGGGGTTTTGAACTAGAGAATACAGAGGGTGGTCTTATCGTTACGAATCCGCCAGCTGTACATGTTGACTCAGAGACAACGGCAGCGGACTCTCAGTCCGATTCTGCCACTGAGTAATGCCTCGTTATAAATACGAGTGTACTAACTGTGACGATGTGGTAATAGTTTTTCATGGCATTAAAGAAAAGTTTACAGATTGTAAAAAATGTTCTCTAGAGAATGTCATGAAAAAACTATTATCGACGCCTTTTACTGTCAAAAAACAGCCGAAAACAGACAAGAAAATTGGCGATATAACAAAGAAGTACATCGAAGAAAATCGCGAGATTCTGAAACAACAAAAAAAAGAGGCCAAGGAGAAAACACATGAGTCGTCTTGAAATAATATTAACAGCAATTTTAACTTTTTCTTTGCTGTTCAACATAGGACTATTAGTATACGCCCGGGGGGTGATTGTTCGGTTGCTGTCAGTCTCGGAGGAACTTGGGGATTTACAACAAATGATCAACTCTTTTGCTGTTCATTTAAAGTCCGTATACGAGATGGAAATGTTCTATGGAGATGAAACACTTGCTGGTTTAATCGAGCATGCTGTTTCGTTCAACAAATATCTTGAAACATTTGAATATATATATTCTTTAACAGAAGTCGAAGGAAAAGAAGGAGCCTTGTTAGATGATAATACCGAGCCAGAAGAAGAAGTCGAAGAAGAAACGCAATAATAAAAATTATTACTTTACTTCTGATCACGAAGATGCAATTGTTAGATATGCACAAATTAATTGCAAAAAAGAAAGAACAGAACTTTATATTAAATTTATAGGCCCTGCCTTCAGCGAGATGGTGGATAAGATAGTTTTTACTTATAAATTTACCAATCTTCCAAATATCGATTCGTTGCGTGAGGAATGTAAGATATGGTTGATGACCATATTGGACAAGTATGATCCCAACAAAGGCTCCGCAGCCTTTTCTTACTTTTCTGTCATAACAAAAAACTGGTTTATTCACAAAGTAAAGCGACAGCAAAAGAGAAACAAGCGCGAGATTGATTTAGGAAACATCTCTAAACGCTATGAAGAGGAATATCTTTCGACTAACGAATCTTATTTAACTCATAGAGAAGAAGACGAATTTTGGAAATCATTTTATACAGAGTTAAAATCATGGGACATATCCCAGATGAAGGAGAACGATACAAGGGTTTATAAAGCCATCATCATTCTTTTTGAATCTAAAGAGGATATCGATATTTTTAATAAAAAGGCTATTTATTTATATCTCCGGGAGATCACTGGGTTGAACACAAAACAGATTGTTAATTCTCTCAAGAAATTCAGAAAGAGATATCATTCTTTTAAACAAAACTGGGAGGGTGGCCAATTATGAGTAGCAAAGATTTAGAAAGCTTGATGGACGAAGCTCTATGCAATATTCGTAATGATAGAAAAGTTGCGCGCGAATTCTTAAATGAGGTCGCAAATCAAATAGTCAGCGATCCGGATCAAAATAGGTATTTAAGCCCAGTGGCCGCCAAACATGTAGAATCCCTACAGCGCTCTAACGAACAGTTGGTTAAGCTAATTGGGCTGAGACAAAAGAATCAAAAACAAGGAGTTGTTTTGTCCGAAGAGGACAAAAACAATTTGTTCGATATAATACAGGAGGAAACAGGACATGGAAACAGATGATCACCAAATGTTTATAGATCCATCTGAATTTTCTGAGCCAGGGTCTGCAGTGGATCTATATTCCAATGCGATTCGCAAGGCGTTGCCCTTTAAGGGACGGCTTGAATCGGCCGACCAAGTGGCAAAAGTTTTATCTCCCCCTCTTCCTTTGAATCCTGGCCACGCTGCTGTTTTTAATGACCCGGCGGCGGTATTGGGGGCGGGTACCCGAGGAGCCGCGACTGCAAATGCAAATGACCCAGACGCAGTGCCTAAAGTATTATCTAAATTTACTTTTTTTGGTAGAATAGAAAAGATTCACGGAGGGCTTTTGCCGGAACCGTGTCCTATAACTTATGCGGTTAACCCTACAGATGCTTATCAGTTGATTCGGCAGCATATACAATTTATTTCGATGGAGGATACAACAGAATTCCCCGCAGTGGGGGACTTGGTAAATGTGAGATTGGAACCCGGCGCCGCCGGGAAGTGGGATTTACAAACTGGACACTATATTGGAATTAAGAACCGGAGAGCCGTTCAACCTCCGTTTCTTCCCACATCGCCCGGTGAGGCTATCAATAACAACAACACTTCAATTACAACCCTGGGCGACCTGGGCTCTACTGGCTCCACGGGACAGGTTGAGGCTGATGCTTTGCGCTGTTTTATGCAACGTTTAGGCGGGTTTACTGAAAAAGGCACCCAGCTTTCATCCGGCGGAGACATTACTCCACCCGTTGCCCTTGCGACGGCCATGCTGTTCCAAGTAATCTCAGACGAGCTGCCGGCCCAGACCCTCGAAATTACAGCCGGCAATGATAATTGGCATAAAAAGAATTCCACGGCCGCGAGCCGCCATTTTAAAGGTATAGCCATAGATGTCGGGATGAGACCTCGGCCATCCCCGGACACTGACAAAACTTGGACCAATTCGAGCGCCGATGATCACAAGCCCGAGGCGTTCATAAATAACGCGGAGGTTGTTAATATTGCGAACATTCTAGCAAGATTTGAGGCATTTGACCCTGAATTTAAATATATCGATGAGTATAACTATCCGTCTAAGTGGGCGTCTGGTGCACACTTTCATTTCACATATGGGATGAATCGCTGGGAGTCCGAGAGATCACAGGCTCCCGCCAAAGCGTATATTGATTCGCGGTCGTACGAAGAGAACGCTGCCGATATCGCCTACTGGGAAGCAACCAAGGAGGCTGTCTCGGCAAAGCTGGATCGCTGTCGCTCCGCCGGTCCTGACGCAGTTGCTAGTGCCGCGGCAACATCTTCCGAAGAAGAAGTCTAATAAATGGCGGAAAAGACCAAAATATATGATCCCGCATGTTCAGAATGGGCTAAAAAAGCCGGCCAATGCAAAACGGTTGATCAATTAATTAAAGAAGGAACTCCGCCAAATATAACGCCCGCCTATAGTGGTTTATATCACACCGTAGGTCCCGCCCAGCCGGTTCATTTTAAAACAGCCAGAAACTCTTGGCAAAAACAAAAAGGTGGCGCTTATATCGTTCTTGGTAGTGATAGACCGGATTCAGTTAGATCTGGATACGGCGCAAAAGGCGCACAGAAGGCGGCAACTATTGATTTAGTTGTTGGTAGAATGGCGAGTGCCAAACCGAAGGTTGGTTCGTACGTTGATAATAGTTTTTCTGCAGATGCCGCTAGAATTTATATTAGTCAATTGACCAATGTTGATACAAATTTTGGTTTAGCGTCCGGAGGCAGATCATTGTCTCAGAACGCTTGTTCTGCGGTTGCTGTAAAAGCAGATGCGATAAGAATTATCGGGAGAGAAGGAATTAAAATTGTTACTGGCCCCGGCCGCGGCGTTAAGGGATTTGGTAGCCATGGCGAAACGAATTCGCGAGGGGGCGCAGTAGATCAGCCAGCCCCTCCTATTGAATTAATTGCCGGTAATAGTGTTGAGTCGCGATATGTGCCTGGTGGTAAGATGCTCCTCGGTGGCGACGTAGAAAGATTACAGCCGGTGCCACTAGGATACAATGTATCAGATGCATTAAAAGAGCTGAATGATATTGTTGGCGAGATATGGAGCGCAGTATTTAACTTCGCTTTGGTTCAGTCTGGCCAAAATGTGGCGTTTGGTGTAAGTCCGTTTCCTTGGCATGCTGCAGCTGTTTCGGCAGCTACGCCCGGGCAATTATCTTTTGTTATAAATTCGTTATACCACACGCGCGCCAACGCTACTTTATGGCAATTGAATTATCTTAGTCCTGCGGGATACAAGTATATTTGCAGCAAAAACGTTAAGACAACTTAATTATAATGGAATATTAAAATGGCCGAATCTAAATTTTTAAAATATCAAGATCCATCTGGAGCTGGTCTTGCTGAGGAATGCGATGTTTTCATTGAAGTAGCAGAAGTTCCGTGCGAAGAAGGTAAATGTTTCGAGAATAGCACAGCCATTACTCCTAATTGGCGCAAGCTTGATAACAAAGATGTTTTCTTAAATGAAAAAAAGTGTTTATATCAAGTGGTTATTGAAACAAAATATACAACCACATTAGAAGATGGCGCCGACGCCCTAGATACAAGATATGAACAATACGCCGGCGCAGCTATAACAACTCTCTTAGAGGCAAATAACAAGGACACTGGCGCCGCCGCCATACGAACTATTGAAAAAGTTCTTGAATATACTGATTGGTATTTAGACGAGCGCCCCAAGTCAAGATTACGGTTGCTTTATTCTGTTCCATATAGCGATATTTATCTTATTGAAGAGGCAGAAGATGAAGAAGATAGCTCCCTAAGTGAATCCGGCGACACGGAAGCAACCTATACAATCCAAGATCTTAAATCGAAGTTAATTGCTGTCAGAAAGGGGCTTCATTTATATGGAAGATATTTGAAAGTATATCGAATTCTTGATGGTGGAAATTTATTCTATCAAAACGGCGCCGCAGCAGGCACCCCTTTTCCTCTGGAGGAATACGGCGATTGGGGCGTTCTGGGCGGCTCCTTTTTGGGGAGGCTTCTGCCGCAACTAGATAAGTTTTTGAATAGCAAAGGCTATAACATTCGTGGTGTTGGTGGTCTTAAAGGTATGTTCGGAGACACGGTTGAGAAAGTTACTTTCACATTTAGCGCAGAGTACACACTGAAGAAGTTAATGATTTATACGACGGAATGCGGCGAAAAGCCAATTCTCTTTATAAAAAAGTTAACAGGACTCACAGGGAACACGAATTACGATGCCTGGAGCGATCCTACATCAATGGCTTATTTAGCCCGATTAGACGATATGGTGAGAGACTTGTCTGCGCGCGAACCCATCCCATGGTTGGAATTTGTTAAGACGCATACATATCCCACGATATATTCTTCTATAAATCAAGGATATGCGAACACAGACCCAGAAAATTCCATTGGCAGTTGTGTTGCGGCCGCTCTTAAGAACGAAGCCAAACAACTCGGTCAGGACATTTTAGATCCAGCGTTTGGTATTGGAGACGCAATTGCTTATCAATTTAATAAACATTTATGTCGCGATGATCCCAAAGACGTAATAAAAGATGAAATGCAAGCTGGTTTGGTGTGGGGGCTCAATTCTGTTGGAGAGCGCGGAACTGACATCGATCCGGAAACCAACGAAGTTACTGAAAGAAAAGTTTTAAAAGAGCTTCGTGATATGGCAGCTGTCCAAGCCGGCGAAACCGTAGGGCTCACCGATGCAACTTTTGAAGAATTTTGTAACAAAGTTAAAACTGATGCCATCGGTGATCTTGGTGCGCTCTGGGAAGAAGGGTTTGACAAAATTAAGCTTTGTGGGCTTTATAACATGTTAATCAGCTCCGTTAAGTGTTTGTTTAGCGGCCTTACGCTTGAAGAATCATTGAGCACTATCGCGGAAAGCGCTTTGCGCGCAATGAGTCTTGAGAACTTCGGAAGCCTATTGCCGGGATTGCCGCCCGAGAAACAAGCAGAAATAGACGCGCTAGTTAAATCAAAATTTGAAAGTGGTGACTTTTTTTCTGGTGCACCCTCTTCAGAAGGTAATTTGGAATATACAAAGCCCTGGGAAGATGAAGAGTTGGTACAAGACCAACAAGAAAATCAAATGAAATCGGGCATCACCGGCGAAACGACGGTGCCCGCCGGCCCAATTACAGAACCAACGGACCCTACCAGAAGAACGCTCGCAAAGCAACTTGATTTTGGGTCGGCAGCCAAAAAGGAGTTAGATCCTAACAATGTTTTTGAAGCTTATATCCTGGCGCTTATTGAAGTATATTCAGAAAACTATTTTGAACTTTTAGAAGAATTAAATAAATTCCCTGGCGCTCAATTAATTGCAACCATCATCGCTACCATGGATTGCCCCCGCGGACCGGTTGCAGATCCTAGCTTTTTTGATATCATTAAAGACGTGCAGCTTCCATTTTGTCAAAATGCCAATGAAATTCAGTTTCCGCCACTTGGAAACCCGTTTGGATGGATACCGGAAGTTAAAGATATAACTAAAATATTGTGGCTAGCCGTCCAGACCGCGATTCAAGAGGCTATTGTGGCCATAATGCTGAAATTGATGCTTAAGGTTTGTCAAACCATAGGTAGTGCTGCATGCGCAGTAGCACAAGTCGCCGCCACAAGAGCAGCTGCCCTTTTAAATAATAAAAGTAATTTTTCTGATCTTATCAAAGAATCGATTTGTGGAGATGATGCCGATGCAGAACAAATCGATAATACAATTGTGGATATGTTTGCGGACCTTGGTGCCGGCGCTGCCGCCCTGGCTGATACAGAACAGGTAATAAGTTTTACAGAGGATGTGTCCGCGGCAGTAACGAAGGCAGAACTAGCAAACGCATTTTTAGGAGACTGCTCAGACGAATTTTTAACTATTGTTAATACATTGTTAGTCTATGAATATCCCGATTTCTTGGCAGCATTGCCCAACAAACAAAGAATTTGTAACTTTTTTGGAAATATGGGTAATTTGATGCCGTCAGATTTTAGAGATGACCTGAGAGAAATGGGCAACGATTTTCCGGACGCCCCTCTTGCTCCCGCCAATCCTTCTTTGTGCGCAACTGATGAACAAATAGAAGATTTTTGTGCATTGCGATCAGAGTTATTGTCCGGCCGTGCGACAGAAGAACAGATTGCCAAACTTTGTGAGAGAGATGGTCCTCTTGAAGATTTGAAAGATTTGGCAGATGTACTACAAGGCGGTCTTCCTACCGATGAGTTGCCCCCTCTGGTCTCTGACCCTGGATGCGACAACGGCATAATACCGTTTGAAAGCGATGAAGCCAAGGCAGTCGCAACAGCCTCTTTAACTGGAGTATTGGAACAACTGACGGTTGCGTACGCGCAAGATATGCTTGGTAACGGCCCCGGAGAAGCAGATTGGGGATTCATTAACATGATTTTGTCGGATACTATGGCAAATCCTCTTACAGTACACATGCGAAAGGTGGCTAACAATCCATTCTATGTTGACTTTTATACCGATGGGGGCATCAGTCCGGACTCCGAGGTCCCGGCCGGAGAGAATTCATTGGGGAATCTTTTTGAAGCAATATCATCTATAACTCCCCCTACTTTTTTACAAAGAGGCGCTTTTCCATATAAAGTAGCTGATTGGCTAGAAGAATATATGCAGACAAAGTTAACGGCCGATTTTAGTTCTAATAATGAATTACAAAAGGATGTTAAATATACAAAATCTTTTAAAGATGCCGGTGTGAACAGTTTTGGGGGAGATATTAATTTATTGAAATTGCCAGATTTGGGCTATAATGTACAAGTCCGGACTGATTTTGCAGAAGATGAGATAACTTTTTTGGCCCGCGCGCGCAAAGCATCCCCCGATGTAACGCTAAGTTTTCAGGATAATTGCAAGGGCCTGTGGGATGAAGATGAAGTTGAAAGTATGTTTGAGTATGGATTTGATTTGGAAATGTTTTTATCGGACCTAGAAACTGATTTTTATGGCTCATCGGACGCCCACAATCGCCCAGATGATAATGTTCGAATTAGAATTTATGATAAATTTAATGCAGCCGCAAAAGTAGATACTAGCCTAGCAGCCAGCATTCCCGATCTTTGGATAAGATATCATCCTTTTTGGTGGTTAGCTGCACATATGCTGCTCAAGCCGGAAAATGATGACATTAACGAAGTGAAAACTAGAAAGTTTGAGTTTATCGCTAGCGATTCTATTTTGGATGAAATTGATTTAACAGCATATCCCAAGTTTCTTTCCACTTTTAAAGGTCATCAAGATTACCTTCCACAAATTGTTTTATTAGATGAAATGATCGGTGCGGGTACTATAGCAAAAAGTGACATTAAAAGCAGTTATGATAGTATAGTATCTTCTATAACACAAAAATTTATAGATGAAATTGCCAACAACGAAGACGCGTTTTTATATGGCGCCACATATGATGACTTATCTTTTGATGATGTTGAATATGTAGTAGACGACGGTCAAACAGAATCAGATGGCGGAACAAATTATTATGAGGCGCTGGTAGATGATGGAGAAGGAGGCACCCGACCTATCGAAAATGATGATCAAATTTTGGGCTTAAGTAGGATGCAATATGAATCAGAAGATGAAGATAGCAATCGCGTAATATATTTAGATCCGATGACATTTGGTGGTTCGTATATGAATCCTCCTCTTTATATTAAACCATTAGAGAACAAAGGGTGGCTAGGGTTCGTTGATGTGATGTTCCCAGATATGAGCCCTTGTAAGCCTTATAGAACTGATTTGATTGATTTTGCAGACATTAAACAAAAAGTAGAAGATTCTTACCCCACTATTCCGGAAGATGAACGTTTGAAATCAGATCCGGATTGTGTAGTGGAAACCCCTTATGCAAGAATTTTAGAAAGACCTGGCAAGGCCGGCCTGGAGAGTATTATTACTGCGGCCATCAGAGTATATGTAAGTACTTATTTTATAAAATCGATGGCAACATTTACCAAGTTTTATCCAAGCTTCCCGGGTGTTTTTAGTAGTCTTTATGCGGCATATATTGTTGAAGAAATGGAATCGTCGTTCAAAGATGCGCAAAAGCCCGTATGGGAAATGTTTAATCCATTTAAAGATTCTGAATTTTGGTATGCGTTTTTGGAGCAATCCGTACAGCTTTATTCTATACGCGTAGACAATGGTGAGATTAGTGATCCTCCTGCTTCGGTTATAGAAGCGCTCGTGCGCCTAAATGACGCACAGGAAAGTTACGATTACCCAGACAAGAAGATGTTGATAAAAGCAAGAAAAGACGGAGAAGCAGGAAAATTTGAAACATTAAAGAATTATAGAGCTGATAAAAATCTTGAAGCCATTCAAGCAACAGAAGAAGATGCTAAGATAGTCATGAAAGAGCTTGTCATTGAACAGTTAAACTATATGGGAGAGAAATTTGTAGAAAACCTTAAAATTGTAGGCATGGCGCCGGACATATACGATATGAGTTATTACGTTCTTCAAGAACTATCTCAGGGCGGATCTGGTTTAACATTAGACCAAGAAATAGAACAAGAATATGAAGATTTGCCGGAGTATGATGCGTCCAACCCGCTGAACAATGAAGAACATTACACTAACGGAGGAGAGTTTGCTTTGCCGGATGGAACAGAATATGTGGGATATTATCATGTTGGAATAGAGGAAGGCGCCACGGTTTATGTAACGGGTGAGTTCAGCGGCAAGAGCGTTGAAGGTGGCGAGACCTTAACACCTTTTGCAAATAAAGTTATAGTTCCAATTGGTGATATTGCTGAGTGGGGGAGTGCCACTTTATCGGATGGTGAGACTAACACTACGCAACCATTTGTTATTGAAAAATATATTAGTATTGATGGATCCAAATATTCTCCAACTGGTGCAATAGAAAATTTAAACAGCAGCGGTATAGATCTCAGCCAAAACATTTCTGATGTTTATCCTGGCGATTTAGAACTTGTAACTAATAGCAACGGAAGAGTAGTGGGTCTTAAAGGAGAGTTGGGTATAAGACACGGATTGATATTTTCCGTTATAATCGATGGAAATGAGCACACAGTGACGACAGTTGAAATAGATGCCTTGGACCGACCGCTGTCACAGCTTGATCCGCTTGAGGGGAATAGTCTATTGCTGTTGTGTTTGATTAATAAACTTAAAGAGGATGATAAATTTAGGTTAGTGGCGGAATATATTTTCCCACTTAACAAGATTGTAGCTACGCTTGCCATTTATAATGGACTGGCATTTATGCCGTCTATTGGCGAGAAAATGGTTAGAGATAATGAATCTGTCGGCCCGTATTCGTATCAAATTGACAAGGAAACAGGCCCGGACCTCGATAATGCAATTAAAAATACAATATACACAAAGCCCGGCGTGGCTTTAACATTTGATACCGACACAGGACAGCCGGCCATCTATCCTCCCAATGTAAAAGGACCAGACACCGCAACTGATGATACAGAAGTAACCATTACTGATCCCGACGCAGGCCTTTTCGCTAAGGAGGAAACCACTTATGATCTATCGCAGCCAGAAGGCGGCGGTTGGGCAAGCAAAATGGATAGAGACCCCGGCGTTTTTGGTGGCATAGGAATTCTAAAGTGGGACGAATGGGATAAAACATTGTTAAGAAATTCTAAAGGTAGAATTAAAAAGATTTTTAAGAGCTATTATAATTCTAGAGATTTTACCCCCGGGCAGCCCGACGATTCATCGGATAGTCCTGGCACTGTTATAACCAATGAATTTAAATCTAGATTCAAAAGAGCCCCGGGCCAGAAGCTGCTTCCGTGGTGGAAAAAGAGAATGCTTCGTTCAAGTCCATTTAATGCAGATGGAGAATTGTGTGAAAAGAAAGATTAGATGATAATTATAGAGAGGTAAAAAAATTATGGCTTCTTTGGGTGTCGCCCTTCCATTAGAACTAGATTCGATGGATGGCTTTGTAATGCTTAAAAATATTCAGAAACTAGTAAAACAAAATTTGAAAATGCTTATACTCACTGTCCCTGGTGAACGAGTTATGAAGCCTAAATTTGGAGTTGGCATCCAAACATATCTTTTTGAGAATTTTGGTCAAAACACAATGTCGCAAATAGATAGCAAGATTAGAGAACAAGTAGGAATTTATATGCCAGCAGTACAGATTAATGATATTGTGTTCGGAACCACTGATCCAGACAGCAACTACCTAGGCATTGCAATAGAATATTCTATTCCAAGCATAGGAATAACAGATTTATTAGAATTAACTACTTAAAAATGAGGTGTTTTAATGGCCGATGAACAAAAAAAAATAGTACCAATCGATTATACTCATCGCGAGTATACTACCATTCGTCAAGATTTGATGGAAATAGCGGAAAGATTGTATCCGGATACTTTCAAAGATTGGAGTGAAGCGTCGTTCGGCGCATTAATGATAGATGCTGTGGCATACGTGGGTGATCAACTCTCATTTTATTTGGATTATAATGTTAATGAATCGTTTTTAGATACAGCGTACCAGTACGACAATATTATACGACTGGGTAGGGCGCTTGGCTATCGTCATCGCGGCCCCGATTCAACTTACGGCACTGTAAGTTTGTATGTGTTGGTGCCCGTATCCACCACCGGCTTGGGACCAGATACTGCTTATCTTCCTGTTCTTAAAGCCGGCTCGGAGTTTAGTTCTACAACCGGAGTAAGTTTTATTTTAACAGAAAACGTTGATTTTGCAGATTCTGAAAACCCGGTCGTCGTCGCTACTGTGGATTCGGACACCGGCGCGCCATCGAATTATGCTATTAAGGCAACCGGCACTGTAGTCTCTGGCTATCTTTCCGAAGAAAAGATAAATATTACTGCTTACCAGCGTTATCTGACGGTAAAACTTGCATCCAATAATATAACGGAAGTAATCTCCGTTGTTGATTCCGAAGGAAACGAATATTTTGAAGTAGATTTTCTCGCACAAGACATGGTGTTTAAGGAGATTGCCAACACCAATTACACAAACGACAATGTTCCTTCCATTTTAAAACCTTATTTGGTATCTAGAAAATTTACTGTCGAGAGAGATGAGCTAAATACTTATTTGCAATTTGGTAGCGGAAAGGATGGCGATTCAGATGTAGTAGCCGATCCACAAACGGTAGCAATAGATACTTTTGGGAAAACTTATGTAACAGATACAACATTTGATCCTACGAGGCTATCGCAAAACCAAAGTCTTGGCACGGTGCCCTCAAACACAATTTTAACAGTTACGTACAGGATTACAAGTCCGACAAATTCGAATGTTGCGACAGGCGGTTTGAGTACCGTATCTAATGCAGAACTGGATTTTACCGATGTTAATACTTTGACAACCTCAACGGTTCAAGATATTATTAATTCTGTAGAGGTGTCCAATGAGGAACCCGTCATAGGAGATGTTACAACGCCTGATTCAGATGAAGTGAAAAGAAGAATATTTGATACATTCCCAACGCAGAACAGAGCAGTGACGCAGGCGGACTATGAAAATGTTGCATATAGAATGCCAGAAAAATACGGCTCTATAAAGAGATGTTCTGCGCAAAAAGATCCAAACGCACTAAAAAGAAATTTAAATTTATATGTTGTTTCTGAAGATTCGGAAGGCAAATTAATAACCACAAACAGCACCATTAAAAATAATTTGAAAACATGGTTAAATCAATATAGAATGATGAATGATGCCATAGACATTCTTGACCCCTATATTCTCAACTTGGGAATAAATTTTACTATAAAAGCGTCGACGGCCGTGGATAAATATATTTTGATAGAGACCGCGGTCGACGCAATAACGGAAAAATTTAGTACGCCCTTCTTCATTGGAGAACCAATTTATATCAGTGATATTTTTTCAGAATTGAAGAACGTGACTGGCATTTTAGATGTAGTGACTGTGACTTTGGTATCTAAAACTGGGGGAAATTATGGAAACGCAAACATAGATATCAATGCTAATTTGTCCCCAGATGGAACTTATTTAATGGTGCCGGGGAACGCACTAGTAGAAATTAAATATCCAGCTAGCGACATCATAGGAAAAGTTGTATAATGGCCATTAAAAGATATACGGCTTCGGCTGACAATACTGTTGTTAACGCCTATCAGCCTGATTTGGTAACTCGCGGCACCGGCGCGAACATGGGCGAAGCAGACATATTGGAGACGTTTTCAATCTATGGTCGCGTAACAACAAGTTCCCAGGAGCTTTCCAGAATTCTTATCAAGTTTCCTGTTACAGATATTTCTACTGATAGAACAAACGGCAATCTTCCCGCTAGCGGAAATGTTAGCTTTTATTTGCGAATGCACAATGCTGAACATTCTAAAACAGTACCAAGGGATTATACTCTGTCGGTTTTTACGGTTTCGCAGTCGTGGCAAGAGGGAGTTGGTTTAGATTTAGAGGGTTATGAAGATTTAACTGTTGGGAATGAAGGTTCCAACTGGATGAGTGCTTCGAATAGCACATATTGGACAGACATTAACGGCACCTTGTTGGCGGGGGGTTCTTATATTACAGGCGCCGAGCCCAATGGCGTGGGTCCTAATGCAGATGTTGATACCGAAATATATATTTTTAAACAGACATTAACGACAGGTTTGGAAGATATTGAACTTGATGTAACCCCTGTTATAGAACAGTGGATAGCCGGCACATACTCAAATTATGGGTTTGGAGTTCATTTATCAGCCAGTTATGAGGCATATATATCTGGAACAGCAGATGATACGGTTAGTCGAAAGCCAGGACAGCTGGCCTTGGATGATGACGACACCACACAAAGTGTTATCTATAATCCAAGCGGCTCAACCAAGTCATATTTTACTAAGAGATTTTTTGCAAAAGGAACAGAGTTTTTCTTTAAGCGCCCGGTGATTGAGGCTCGCTGGGATGATGCAACAAAAGATGATCGCGGAAACTTTTATTATAGCAGCTCATTAGCGACAGATGAGTGGAACTTAAATACGCTCTATTTTTACAATTATGTCCGCGGCCAACTTGCCAACATCCCCAACTTGGGTGCAGACAAGCGCGTGTATGTAAGTATCTATTCTGGTTCTACTGGGGGATTTTATGGCGATCAGGGCGGCGGAGATGGTGATGACCTGGCACCTTCAAATTATCCCGCCTCGGGCGCTACTGCGGATAATACCGGAAGTATTCAGATTTTGTCCGCGGACGGTAACGGCACTACCAGCGCCAATGTTCGCTCAAGTTATTTAACAGTTGTAACGGGAGGAATTGTTTCCAAAGGAATTTATAGTGCTTCTTTTGCATTTACTGGTTCGGAAATACTAAAGACAATATTTGATGTGTGGTTTACAGGCAGCGATACAGTTACTAACGCCAACGATGCCACAATTCAGTTCTTCACCGGCGCCGTCAAGCCCATAACGCTTCAGGCCGAAGGAAGAGCAACTCGGCCAACCCATTATCTAAATATTACAAACCTCCGAGACAAATATCGTGCGAATGAAGTCGCAAGACTTAACTTGTATGTTAGAGATAAATTCTGGGAACCAACAATATATACGGTAGCCAATTCCACAGCGCCTGCAACCAGTATTATTAGTGCGTCCTACAGTGTTTATAGAATAATAGACGCTTATACTGCCATTCCCTATGGAACTGGTAGTGACAAACACACAGTGCTTTCTTACGATGTTTCCGGAAATTATTTTGACTTTGATATGAACCTACTAGAGCCCGGGTATGCTTACGCATTCAAATTCTCCTTTTACGATAACGGACTTAATTCCTGGGTCCAGCAGCCGGACACATTTAAGTTCAGAGTAGAAGACCATGAGTATTAAAAAGCTTTTCGAATCTACTGATACATCCCGTACTTATCTTTCTGATACAACCGAAAAAGATCTGTTTAAGGATGTTGAATCAGCAAAAAACGCAGTCGCAATTGCTACAAAACAGCAGAGATTCGTTCCGCAAGTAGATTATTCTGAGCCTATAAACTTTGCCAAATACGGTTCTGCGCGGATATATTATCAATCCGCGATAAGTAGAGTTGTTGATTTCTTTCCATACGATGGCTCTGAATATGAAATTACAGAGTATCATAATAAGTCATTAGATATCGAAGAGTACGTATTTGATAACCTATACCCTCGTACAAATGGTTATGTGCGGTTTAGCGCTGCTGGATGGGGGAGTCGGACGTCTACCAATAGTGGCTATGGTTTACCATCGAGCCAAGAATATATTGAGTTTACAGGCGGCCCTCATACCATTGGTGTTCTTGAGGTCTATGATGCTTCTGCAGGAGTCACTGGCTCTTCTGCTTCGGGAAGTTCAGTGGCGGCTTTATTTCCAGACGATAGCACTGCAAGAAGAACGTATTCTAATGTTTATGATACAGATATTTACACAAACGCGGGGCTGGAATCGGATTATGGAACCGGTTCACGGGGGTCTAACTTAGAATGTAATTTCGATAAGGGCGTTACAATTGAGTTTTGGCTCAAGAAGGACGCTTTTGACACAGCCAAAACACAGAAAGAAGTTATATTTGATATTTGGAATGGTGAAGCGCAGGCTGCGCATGATTATGGACGCGTTTTGCTTAGTATACACGGCGCAAGCAATCCTCCATTTATATTATCAGTTCAGAGTGGCTCAGCCGCCGGCGGAGCGCCCGGCGAACAAATTAAGGAATTAGCGCTCGGAAGTGACGAAGTTACATATGGCACGATAGCAGATGGCTCTTGGAAACATTATGCTATTACTATGCAGAATTCTGGTAGTGGATTTGTAGCAAAATTATATGTAACGGGCACTCTTGATGATATAGACGCGGGTATAACAACGAATATAGGCATATTACCATCGAAAACAAGCGCCGGCGCGATGGGCGGCCGAATTGGCGCGCTTATTACAGCTGCCCCGGGATTCAGCAGTACGGCCGCCGGCGCCGGCAAACTAAGTGCTTCCATAGATGAACTCCGTTTTTGGAAAGCGGCCCGCAACTCTGATGAGATCGGTAAGCATTGGTTTACGCAAGTAAGAGGCGGTACAAACACAGATATTTCCAACACGACCCTAGGGCT
>Ga0080013_1003242_pt1 | contig 17498 bp, 35 predicted proteins | sample ETNvirenome_6_85_FD_69236 | JGI IMG/M metagenome (GOLD analysis project Ga0080013, IMG submission 69236) | Marine viral communities from the Pacific Ocean - ETNP_6_85 (SPADES assembly) (version 2) | ecosystem: Environmental > Aquatic > Marine > Oceanic | place: Pacific Ocean | collected 2013-06-19 | reverse complement strand
AAGACAACGCCCAAAACAAAGACGATAGGGAGTGTATTTACCCAATCCATTAAACCGCCGCCCTACAATTAGGACATACTGTGATGGAAGGGTCATCATCTGCTAAATATGCTAAATCATCAGCCGTTAGACACTTCAAGCATCGCATACCAACAAAAGTGAAACAATTATCGCCACTCATCGTTCCCACCTTGCCGCCATTCGGTAAATCGCTTCTTCGGGAACGCCATGACTGTTGCGCTTCGCATAGAGAGGAATGTCCTTCGCATCCCAACCAATAGAGATGATTTGAACCATGAAGCCGTTATTTTCGGCTGATTGAATGTATTTCTCATATTCCCAATGTTGAGTGTTGGTATTATCAATAATACAAATTGCAGAATTGGAAACTACTCCATCCTTGAATCTTTTCATGTAATCGTCTGCGGCATTCAAGTTCTTTTGATGATATTCACCGAGTTTGGATGGGTCAAATTGATACTCTCCGTGTTTCATAAAATAATCATCGGTGGAAAATGACTTCGCACACCCCCACCCCACTTGTAATTGCTGTGAGAGCAAGGATTTTCCTGTTCCGGGCAGACCACGCAGTATGTAGCAGATTTTCGGCATATTATCACGGAAGGGTATCGGGTTAATAAAGATTTGGAGGTTGGAGGGGTTGGTGCAGGTCGGATTTTCACCGAGTCCTATGATGTGAAGGCGGAGGGAGAGGCGGAGGGAGAATGAAAGAAACCCTACGAAAAAACCTTCCAACGGACACCAACCCCGTCCTATGAATAGGAAAGGGTGAGGCTGATGGCGGGATTACGGGAATGACCCTAATCCGAATATCACAAAGAGAGGTGTTGGAGTGATGGGAGAGGTGGAGAGCCTGTGTTGGAGTGGTGTTCTGTCCCCGTTGGAGAATGGGGCCATTACATCGCAAAGAACAGGATTGCATTAACATCGCATTATGTCGCATTTACATCGTATGGGTTTAGACGGGTTTTATCCCGCCATCACTTAGCCCGAATTCTCCGAAGACGGGCCGCCTCGGTCTTCCAACCCCTCACCGAATGCAATCATCGGGTATTAAGGCTTTCCAACAAACTACCCTACCCCTTACAGGTTAATAAAGTTTAGTCAAATGAAGTGTGAAATGGTCGCAAGATAATTAGTCCACTTACCTTCGGAATCGTAAATGAGGTCATACACAGGGTAGTCCAATGCGTCATGTAATTTCTTCACATAGGGCAATCTCATGTGATAAAATGAATCGGGCTTAACTTGAATCCCTGCTTTGACTTCACCGTTTTGTTTGATTACCAAATCAACCATGTGGGCGACATCAGTTTCCTCATCTGCCTTTTCCACTTTGTATTTCCAAATGTGAACCTTGAGTGCCTTAATTGCTTCATCTTCCATGCGTTTTCCCTTGAAGGAGTTTTTGCCCATCAAGTTACACATCCAACGATGGCAAGTGTCCAAATCCCACTTTTGCTCTCCTTTTTCTTCTAAAATGGCTTTTCCACTCGCTTTATCTTGGGCTTCATACAATTTTTGAGCCATCTGTTCTATCGTAGCCGCCGATTTCATACCACACTCACAATCTTCGTGATAGTGTCGGTCAATTTCTGTGAGCAATTGTTCAGCAGAAGCCATCTTATGCTTTTGTTGGAGTGCGATAACTGAAATGGATGCCTTGCGAGTAGCGAGCCTAAAGGCTTCGCAAATGTCGTTCAAAGTGCCTCCCGATGAGTCACCATATTTCTTGAAGTAATCCATCAATAAACATCTCCATTGGACTGTATCTTTTCGTCCTCGTATGGACTCGCCACACGGCGATACAATTCCAATTTGGCACACTCAAGAACGCCAATCAATTCGTTGATGTTATGATAAGACATACCGTTTGTCTTCAAGACCTCGTTCAAGAGGGCTGAAATGCAATAATTCAAGACACCTGCTTGATTTTTCTGTTCTTCAACAATTACACTTGCGGCTAAAGTCGCCAAAGCGTGTTCAAGCATCATTCGCTTCTCTTGGGCGATATATGGCATCAATCTATGATTGACTTACTACCTATCTAAACCTTTGATTGAGTTTGAAGGAGTTTCAATCCCTCACCAATGCAACCATCACAAACATAGACACTACCAAATGTCCGATGTGCTTGTGTAAATCGGTATGGTGTGTCTAAATAGTATTCGTCAGCACAGGTGCTTCCGCAAAACTCGCAATCGCTCATAGACAGTCCGAGAGGCTTTTCCTATATGAAGATTACTCAAAACAAAAGAGCCTTGACCCAAAACCATTTTGATTTGAAGGCGGTTTGAGATTCTTTGTTATGCAACATATCTGTTAGCACTTCTTGGAGAGCAGGTTTTCGACTCGCCTTTTTGAAGAAGTAATTCATTAGCCTCTTTCGTTTCAATAACTTTTGTAATCTGTGTGAATTGGTTAATTCCTTTCCAATCATCTTCCATAACTCTTGTTGATATTCAACCCCTGTTTCATCGTTTATGATTGGATATTTGGCGGTCAATTTTCCCGACACCAAAGCATTTCCAATACCTTCTCCTGTAAATGGGTCAATCAATGAAGCCGAATCACCGATGAGAACACAATTGGGAATGAAGTTTTTGCGAGGGTGTAATTCTAATCCTCTTGGTGAACCCATTGGTAGCATCCAACCCTTTCTTGTTCCTTCAATTGGCGTTGCGGTTGCGAATCTCGAAGACAAAAAGGAGGAATTAACTACCCAATCTAACATTTTCTTCAATTTCACATCTTGATTGTCCATATCGGACAGCAACATTCCAAGCCCAATGTTAAACTTGGTTTCCGAAATTGGGAATATCCAAAAGTAGCCGGGAAGTATGCCATCAATGAAATGAATCTCAATTTGGCCTTGATTGTCTGCAATACCTTCCCAATACTCCCTTATTGCTGATGAGTAGTGTTCTCGATTTTGTTTTGGTTGTTCATTCTGTTCCATTACATAGCGTGAGATGGGGCCATTAAATCCATCAGCACCGATGATTAAAGCAGAACGGTATTCCTCATTCTTGGCTACTACTCCAACCATAACTCCGTCTTCAATGAGGGGTTCGGAAACTTTCTCATTAAGGATTTTACCGCCATTTTCTAATACTGTCGCTACGGCCTTTTCATAGAGTAAATTATCAAAGATTTCTCGTTCAATACAAAATGAAGTGAAGGGGTCATCGGGACTTGCGATAGGAATGGACAGCATGGTTTTGTTTGGACTACTCAAAACTACTTCTCGACAGGAAATCTTCTTGATGTGGGCTATATCTTCCGATAACCCCATTTCGTCAAGGATTCCCAATGCCTTTCCCGTCACGCCATCTCCACAAATCTTATCTCTTGGAAATGTAGCCTTTTCAAGCAGTAATACTTTACGGCCTTCAATTGCGTTAAAGTAAGCGGCTGATGCACCCGCAGGGCCACCACCAACAACGATTACATCATAGTGCATAAAAAAGAATTATCCCATTACCTATTTATATCTTCAATCAATTGTCTGAAAATTGAGCGATTCTAAATTGTCGGTTTTGGATGTTATAGACGGACAAATAACCCATTTTAGGCTTGTAACCCATCATTTGCATGAAATCTGTTTCCCCTTGAAATGTGGATGATACTACGAGAGGGATTCCACGATACCATTCGGTAGCATGAGCGTGAGTATGTCCTGTGACGAAAATATCGGGAGGGTTTTTGATAATCATTTGGTCTTCTTCTTCGGGACTCAAAGCGTTCCTTTCACCCCACATTGGCGCAAGGTGTCGCTTTTGAAGCATTAACTTCATCGCTTCTTGGGGTTTATCATAGGTCACATCTTCGACTCTTGGAACAATGTCGTCTATTCCCTTTCCGTGATAGGAAAGCACATCAATACCGCTTAGTGTAATTCGTGCGGGATTTCCAACATGAATCGTGGAATTAAACTTCTGCTGAACATTCGGTTCTAACATTGGTTGAGGTTCTGCGGGACGAACCGCATCGTGATTTCCGGGAAGGAGAACAGGCGTAATATGGTCGGGTAATTCATCTAATTTCCGAGCGCACATTTCGTATTGGTCAAAAGAGTTAGCGATGCAAATGTTTTCTTCGTGGCCGGGATAAATCCCGATTCCATCTATTACATCACCACTCAACACTAACCATTTGATATTCTGTGCGGTTTCATCATCGGTGTTCAACCATTTGACCATATTATCCCAATCGTCTTCCAAAAACTTCTTTGAACCCATGTGCAAATCCGAAATGAAAGCAATTGAAACAGGGTCATAATCCATTCCACCTTTATTCATGTGATTGGGAAGAATGTCGGGATAAACCACTCGATTCACCCAAAACATTCTGCCGTCATCGCCAAACTTTCCCGATATTCCAAGCACTTCATCTTTGAAGATTGTAGCACTTGCAGGGTCGTCCTTTCTCACGAAAACATCCATTGTTGAGGTTAAATCCTCAATTGTGACCATCTTACCGCCTGATTTTGTTCTTCTCACATCGAGAACGATGCCCACGATATTGTATGTTCTATTCTTTCTTTTCTCCTTTTGAATCTGCTTGATTGTTCCCGATGCTTTGAAACCTGCTTGATTCCGAAGTAAATCTGCGATGCTTTGATAGCGGTCATAGAATAGATTCACAATGTCGTCTAATTTCCCTTTCGTGTTGGTCTGCCCAACCTGCCCACCAATGGTGAAATCATCGGGATAATCAGAAGCCTTCGCTTGCCATGACTTCGCAGGGTCTTTAATGTCCCAATGGGGAGAGCGAATGGACTTCATACCCAATCATTGTCCGAAGGGGTATTTATGCGCTCACACCGCAGACAAGTCAGCGATAAGACCATCCACCGCATCTTGGGCTTCTTCAAGGGAAGTGTTGCCTGTGATAACACATTTGCCCGATGAAAAGATTAGACATACTGCGGAAGCATCCTTCAAACGATAAATCAAACCCGGAAATTGTTCGGGTTCCCATTCGGTTCTTGCCATCGGCAACGAAAGAGTTAGATGAGCAAGGTTCAATTCCTTGCCTAAATCGTGTGTAACCACAACATTTCCAATAGAATACTGATAGTCATTCCATACTTCACACCCATTCTCCCGAAGGGCTTTGTGAGTTATTTCAAGAGCCGTTTCGACATCCTCAAGGGTCTTCGCCCCTGTGATAACGATACGACCACTTCGGAAAATCAACGCACATACTTTCGGGGTTTCAATTTTGTAAGTAAGACCCGGAAATCTGTCGGGGTCAAAGTCCAAATCCACTTCTGCTGAAAAGTGGTCGAGGTCAAGATATTCTGCAAAGCGAGAAGTCGCCAATAGGTTCACTACATTAAGAGCCATGTCCTATCTAAAGGAATACCACCTTAATAACTGTTCACAATTTTCCGGGGTAGTGAGATTTGTTCGGTGAATCACATTTTGGGCATCTTGGTTGATACAATGAATAGGGGATATTGCACTCATCACATAGGATAAGCCCCTGCATTCGCAACATTTCTTTTTGAATGTCTGAAACCGAATCTTCGGGAGCATCCTTGCGGCTTTTGTTCTTTTTCCAATCTTTTTCTTTCCAACCCATGATTACCCCTCATGCGTAATATCCGTGAAATGGCCTATCGAAATCAATTATTGGTGTGCCACATATACATTTGAAAGTCACAATTTCCCGCCCATCTTCGGCCACTTCTTCCTTGAAAAAAATGGTTCCCCATGAACCACATTTACACCGAACCGACAATTTTCGTTTCATCGCCTTTCCCTTTCCAATTCACGAATTCGGTCTTCTAATTCATCAACCTTTTTCATCAGCGTTTCCACAGTAATGAGAAGGACTTTGATTCTATCGTCATCCCATGTAGCGGGATTGTATGGGAATGGGGGCTTGTTAGGGTCGGGAATGTTCAAATCGGCCACCCCTTTGCTTGCCTTTCGGCATCTTCCAAATCGTCACATTTGCGTTCATACCAAGCATAGACAGGCATGAGATAAAGTGTGCAAATGATTGAGAAGATACCAAGATTTTGAAGGTAATCTATATTGAAAAATAGACACCACAGGATGACCAATGGTTGTAATGCGATTAGGCCGAAAATAGGTCGCCAAAAATCCCGCTTACCCATGTCCATTACCACACCTTCCACAAAACGATTGTTGAGGCTAATGCGGCTAATGCAGAAGTGACGGTTCGCATCAATTCCATTTTATGATTATGTCGGTCAAGCCAACACTCAAAATTACCCCTTGCGCCCAAGTAATCACCTATTCTTCTTCGCCAAGCCAATTATCCAATCTCATTTGCATATCATCGGATTGGGATTCCACTTGTTTTCCGTGTATCTGTGCAATCAATTTATCATTGACCTCAAGCACAGCAGAAACCATCGTGTGAAAATAGTAATAAAACCAAGCAAACATACCAAGCATGAATACATCGAATGCTATAATCGCAACATCAAAGTCCATACTCGCACATTCCATCTAATCCCTTTATTAAGGTTGGCTCTCAAAGGCTTCAAAACACCATTCAGCCCACTCTTTGCTGATTTCCTTTACGACATTTGCATAATCCCTCATTTCCTCTTGGGCATCATCAGCCGTTCTCAACGACAGGAAATTAAATAGAGAGCGAAGATTCACAGTCCAATAGAACTCCGTATATGTGCCAAGAGGCAAAATCGCCCTTGCCTGTTCTCTCGCTACGCCCTTCTCAAGAAGTGAATGATAGGTGGACTCCACAATATCCAAAGCATAATCCCATTCCGTCCTCATCGAAGCCACATCGTCCTCGGAAAAATCCCCTGCAATTGAGGCTTGATGATTAGCAGTTTTGTTCTCCCGAAACATCTCCGGGATGTGGAACTCCGTGCATAATTCCGTATATCGGCCCGAAATCTCGTTAAATGACCCGATTCGATGTCTGAACCATTGACGAGCCACAAAAATTGGACACTTGATATGGAAGGTAAAAACAATATGTTCAAAGGGCGTTCCATGATTGTGATTCATCAAATACTGAATCAATTTTTGGTCTTCCTTTTCTCCTTTGCTCTCGTTGCCATAGGACACTCTTGCGGCCTTTACAACGGACATATCATCACCCATCGCATCAACAAGACGGACGAACCCGTAGGTATCAACCTCATGGATTTCGTTCATGCCCACTTCCCCTTTTCTATCATCCATTGGGTCGGGGCTTTGACTTTGAGGGTGGTCGGACACTTGACCATCGAGTTACAAAAATAACTGCCGAAAACATAGCCGCCTGTTTCCCATTCACGGCGTTTCACCATAGACCAACCGCAGGTCGGACAATTAACCATGTGTAATCATTGTGGTGTGAAGTATCTCAATCTTTGTGGCTTTTCACCCAAGTCGAGTAGTATTCTGTGATTGGAACGGTTCGATATTCTTCTTTACCGATGGCTCGGAATTCGCCTTCCTCACCTGCTTTCAAATACACCGCACAGGTCTTTCGACAATCATCAATACAGTAGCGAATCACTTCTTCGTAATTCTTCTTAGCCCATTGAATAGGGGCGTTAGCGGCATCCATCAATTTTGATGAATCCTCGCCAAGAAGTCCGTGTATTAGATGATTCAAACGATAGCGAACCCCTGTTGCCTCCGTCAAGACCGCACAGGTGTCCATCATTTGATTCTTAGGCCACTTCTCAAAGAGTGCCTTAACTTGACCCACTCCACCTTCTTTCGTGGTCTTAGACATGATAGGGAGGTCGAACCCTAAACCATTGTGAGTCAAGAGTAAATAGCCTTCATTTCTCCATCTTCGCAAATGATATGGGAGTATAGAGAATGGATGGATTCGTTGGCGGGGAAGGTGGCAATTTAGCCTTACTTCTTCTAACATTGAATCGGCCACATAAACCATATCAAAGCCTGTATAGTGATTATGAATGCCAACAACGGCAGTTTGCCACCCTTTAGGGTCGGAAAATGATAGCCCTTCGTCTTTCATATCGAGATTGGCAGTTTCAATGTCGAGGGCAATAATTCTCATAGCCACTCACACTCCACGATGGCATAACGAATGGCCTGTTCAACACAATGGCGACAAAGAGTGATTTTATGAAGTTTCAAGTTTGCATCATTGAGATGGTCTTCGTAATCTATCATTGTGTAATTACCACACTTTCCACAATGGTCTATCATTGAATCACCCCATACGCTCTCGCATGAACGGCAAGAGCATCCTCAACACAGCACATACAAACACGAAGAACATTTTCTTCAATGTGATATTCCTTCAAGTCACGGATTGATTCACAGATACGACATTCGCTTGGCCCCATATTATTCACCTTGTTTATCATTCCACTTTTTCAAGTCCTTCGCCACGACAGAATCAATGTAGTCCATCACAGCCTCAACCTTCGTATCGGGTATGTCCCTATAACTGTTTCGGAATCGGTTCTTGATGCACTTAGCAATATGGGCATTCGGATTACGACCTCTTGGGTGTCTGCGTGAAGGTAGCAATTTGCCTCTCAATTCATTGGCGGCTTCTTGCATTCTTGCCCAAACCATTTTGCGGTTTTCATCATCCATTGATTTCAACCTCAAGAGTGGGGTCATTTTCGGGAGTTTGATGATTAGGCAATTGTTGTTGAACGGTAAATAGAGCCTTTTGTGCTACGCAAAGAGGGTGATAAACACTCCATTGTGGGCTTCCGATTTGATTCTGTTTGGTTGTCCCTTCCTTCAAATTTTCCATAGGAAGCCATGATTCAACGAATACAGTTTGTCCGTTAGGAATGTTGTAACCACAATGCTTACAATCCCTTGCACTTGAACCCTTAATCCAAAGATTACCTAAGTCCGAAGCGAGCCTGTCCGACATAATTTTAATGTGCATACCCATTGGTTGCCTTAGCAGGTATAAAAACATTCCGATTAAGCAGTTCCGCTTGTATTAGAAAAGGGGTCATCATCGTTGGACTCATCATCGGGGTCGTTGTTAGGATTATTTGGTTGGAAAATATCTGTGTAACCCTTGAAAAAGGATTCAAGACCCGCAAAGGGATTCTGAATTGGACGGCGTTCAATATAGATGGAAAACAACATCATAATATCGGGTTCTTCAAGGTCGCCAATTTCCTCACGGACGAGATGACGAAATCTTCGGTATTCATCTATGAAGTGTTTCATGGAATCACTTATCCGCAGTATCACAAGTGTAAAGGGACACAGGATGCCCTGCAATATCGGGGACACCTGTAAGGATATATCGTTTGTATCTTTGTCCTGTCGGGTCTGTTTTCCATTTGCTCTCAAATTGATAACCTATTTCCTTCAAATCTAAGATTCTGCGAGGTAGGGAACGAATCTTGTAAATGTTAGCGGCTTCGACACCCGAAATAGAAGTGCGGGACTCGAAATGTTTAATCAACAATTCCTTTTGACTTGGCATGGTTTATTCTTGTTGGAATAGGTATCTAAATGTTCATTCCGATTATTTTCGGAGAAGTCGAGATTATTTTCGGAATTTGAGAAGCGCAACACCGGGATAACAAACGAAAACGGACTTTTAGGGTTTAGAAGGACAAATATGTGAAGTTGAGTTTCTGTAAATCTGCGTCAGCGACAAAGCCACCGCAGTAACTCCATACACTATTGCCACAGACGGCGGCGGGAGGTGAAATGATGATTTGGCTAAAGAAAACCACTTACAATTGTTACGGGAAATAAACCCTTTTCACGGAATACAGGATAGGATGAATGCTATCACATCAACGGTGAAGCCATTTCCTAACGCTTTGTATCGTTGAGTTTTGGAAATCCCTTCGGTATATCCTTCGGGAACAGTTTGAAGTCGTTCACATTCCACAGGTGATAACATCTCAATTTTCCCTGCTTCGTAATCTCCGAAGAATTTCGTTTTTGCAGGTCTGCCATCGGCATTGACTCCTTTGTAATAACTTGCGGTTAAGCATCCTAACTTGTTTGTAGCGGGCTTCACAATCTGTCGTGGACTTCCGTTCTTTCCCTTTCTCACAGTAGCGATTTCGTATGTTTGGTCGAGTAATACACTTTTTCCTGTGATTTCGTTTGTAGGGGACAGAAATGGCTCTAATTTTTGTTCGATATTTGGAATGTTTGTCCAATACAGACGCTTGCGATTTTGACCCGAAAAGAGGGCAGAATTGATTTTGATTGGCTTAACACCCAATAAATCCGAAATTGCATCTTGAATGTCCTGTCGCATCACGACATTTTCTAAGATGAACCATTTGGGATTCAAGTCATTCTTTAATCGCAAGTATTCAAAAAACAAGCGACTTCTATTGCCCGAAAAATTGAGTTGGTTTCCCATCAACGAAAAATCTTGGCAAGGAGAACCCCCTACCAAGAGGTCAATGTTGTTGGGTAGGTGGGCTTTGGTCAAATCGCATATATCACCGAGTTGAATAGTCGAGGGATAATTCTTCTGTGTAATTTTCATACAATACTCATCCACTTCGGAAGAATAGTAATTTTCATAAGGAATACCTGCCTTCTCTAAGGCAATTTGAAGACAAGAGATTCCATCAAATAATGAAACTACATTCTTCAAACGAAGCCCACTCCTTTACAATCGGGACAACACATCTCAATTGCCACACCCGTTCCCTTACAAGAACGGCAAGCGTCCTTGCTATTTTTCAAGTGCTTTCTCCAAGCCCTCATTTCGTTGTGAATGCTACTCATTCTTCCTCATCCTCAAACAATTCGGAGTATGAGTTCCATTCTTCGTAATCGCTACGAAGGGAGGATTCATAGTCATTCATTCCCACTCGATACGCAATAGGGTCAATTCTGAAAAGAGCCACAGACGGACTATATTTCAATCCCATGATTTCCACTTCGGGGTAGCAATCATCGAGCATATCATCATACCATTCTTTCAAGAGGACTTCATTAACCATCATTCTTCCTCTCCTAAATCATTGACTACGGCATATCCTAAATCTTGCATTTCCTTGATAGCCTCCGTCACTTGTTCACTAATCCCTTGACCAATGGGGCGGAAATCATCTTCTTCGTCACACCCTTTATTTTGGCAGGTTTCATCAGCACAACATTCGGCCTCATGTTCAAGATGAACAGGTTTCGATTGAGCATTCATAATTTCTTTGATTTGGTCGAGTTGCTTCTTGGTTGGATTTCGCCTTCGGGCGTTCACAAAGTCCTTTTTCGTGGGCTTATGGAAATCATGGTGTTCTGTGGGAGTGTGATTCAATCTCACTCGATGAATGGGTTTTACAGGCGTTCCTTCGGAATCATATTCGGTGCATTCACGACATAGCCCTTTGAAATGAGTTTCTGCTTCACATTCGGGACAAGCCCAACGAATCGTTGCCATACATCGGCTATGGCACGAATGGGTATTTGAATGTTCTCAATCCTCTATCCATTCTTCGTAAATCCATTCTTCATGTTCGATGCGTATTTTCAAGACAAGCATGAACCGCCCCGTAATCCCATCATATATCAAAGATTCGCAAAGTAAAGCAATCAAGATGCCGTTTTTCAAAGTGGTTCTTGATTTCCGCAATCAAGACAAAGAAGGTGTTCTGTTGCCGTCAAATCAAACCAATTGTAAGCCCCGCAAATAACACAGTATCTTCGGCAATCATATTTGCTACCGTAAATGGTATCTTCGGGAAGTGTATCAACGGGATTCGGCAATTACTCGGCCTCCACAAAAACCCGGTTCTCAATGGTCAAAAGGCGAGAATACTTCTTGAAATCAACATTTTTGCCATTTTCTAACCAATGAGGACTCTTTCGGGGATTGTATTTCAATTCGATTTTCCCATCTGCGGTAGGTAATGGGTCGGGGCTAAACAACGAGCCTAACATTCCTTCAATCCTCACATTATCGCATTCAATCCATGAGCAGACGGTCTTATTGCGACCTCCGTAAATCTTTTCTGCAACCTTACAATTGTTGTATAGCCGAGCGTTCTCCATGTAAATGAAATTGGATTCGGGGTCGTAAAACTTCCTTCGCCCATCGGGGAGAGTGACTTGAAAATGACGGTAGTATTCGCCCTTTGCTAAATGGAATCGGACTTTGTATTTCATCTGATTTCCCCTCTTGGATAAGGTGCGTAGTAGCGTATTGCGAAGGCGATAGCCGCCCATGATAGCAAGTTACAAATTGCCGCCCCTATGACGATAATTTGGGTAATAGGCCACAGGTATTCGTTCATTCAATCAGTCCTTTTAATTCCATTTTCATTCCACTAATGATGAATGGGAAATGATACTCTTTCAAAATATGCTTGATACCATCGCTCATTCGCCCGACTTCTGCGAGCAGGTCTTCCCTCGTCATTGATTCATATTTGTTACTCATTCTTCTTCGCCCAACCCGATTAAATTCGCTCTATCCTTTGAGATTTTCTTCTGCAATTCGGATGCTTGTTTTGGCTTGCGCTCTCGCCTCAAGAATAAATCCATCATCTGTTGTCGCCAAGTGCCTTTACTCATGGCTCTCACAACCGCATTCACCGCACATTGTAGTGCCATAGTAACACAATGCCCCACACCCTGCGGAACACTCTTGAGCATGGAGATTTTTACCCATCAATCCTCATCCCCTGCAATTTGGTCAAGGGTGAAATCATCAACGGCCCCATTATAGAGGACACGGCCATGACCAACCATCCGAATGAAGATGCGTCCGTCATCTTCACTAATGAAATAATTGTAAGAGCCTTCGTAGTCATCATCAAGGGCTTGGATATACACATTCCCAATGCCGTCTTTCAAATGGGCCACAATGGATGCCGCAAGGCAACCTAAGCCGTTGAAAGCCCTATCCTCTTTGTCTTGCATTGAGTAGCCATTGACCACACGCCGACCCCTTAGAAAGTCAATCAATTCTTCGCCTAAACCGCCTTCAACATACCCATCATACTGTGTGTAAATCTTGAGCAAAGGTGCTGTCCCTGTCCCTGTCGGGCCTTCAATAGTGGTGACGCTTCTCGTTCCCATAATGTGAGATGAGCCTTACGGGTATTTATCCTTTTCGGATTCCCAAATGGAATAATTGGTTGGCAATCTTGTCTGTTGCTTCATCGAAGTGGAATGCGTGGCAATACTCGTTCCCATCATAACCAAAGACAGACACAAACTCACTAAAGACAACGCAAACCATGTAACGGTCATAGAATATGCGTAGTGGTGTGTGGCCTTGTATATCCATGTGGGTAAGGTAATCCTTCAATTCTTCGTCTGTATCACCTTTTCCGAACCAATCACGATAGCGGCGAGAGGGGAGGGTATGCCCACAGGATAGACATAGCCACTCATCTTCTTCCATCGGATAAGCGTCATCATCTTCGTCAGTCCATTGATACGACATGACTTCGCCGCAACATTGGTGAGGGGTTGGGTAAGGTTCGTCTGCGTGGGCAATATCTTCCTCGTCCATAAAGCCGCATGGGGCGGCAACAGGTTAATAAAGATTATGCCATAGCCTTAATCCATCTATCGTGCATCTCAAGGCAATAATCGGCTCGGCGTTGCATGGCATCACGCATGACTTGTTGTTGCACATCGTTAAGAGGATTGAAGGTTTCGGGCTTGTCGTGGAGGTATATTTCATCCCACGAAAACCATGCGCCTCTATGGGTAATTCTTCTCCATACATCACGGCATACATCAAGGAAGGATAGTCCAATGACTTCGTGAGGTGAAATAGGCCCACTCGCATATTGTTCAATGGCTCTATTGATGAGAATGTTGCGAACCACTATACACTCGGTTCGCTCTCCCTTCACCATAGCCTTGAAAATATCCCCTGCGGCGTGAATCATATAGGAGAGGTTACGAACCTTCGCAAGACCCGCCGATTCGGAACCGCTTCCCACATTAGAAAGCCAAAGTCGGAAGTGAGTGTAATTTGTGCCACCCCATGCGTAGCCATCAATGAGGCCGATTGCATCGGGAAGGTTGCCAAAGAATGCTTTCCCCTGCCTGTTGCCCTTATTGTTATCCATGACGCATTCCACATCAGGATTATTGACCGCAAAGCGAGCCATCCCACTCAACATTTCTGCATTGTGAGTAGCAATCTTGACGGCTTCGTTAATGTTCCTCGTCATGCCTGTCTGTTGGCGAGTATTTGCGCCACCATTAACAAATTGTTCAGCGAGATATTGAACCCACTCGTCAATATCAAAGAAGATGGAACGGCCTTCCCGATAACCTGCATTGAGGAATCCTTCGTAAGAGCCACCATATTCGCTATCATCGGGTGTCCAACCTGTTAGGGCCATCCACCGATAGTCGGGTGCATGACCACATTCGGGCCTTGCCTTAATCGAATTACCTTTCAATCGCATTGTCGGTGTATATGGGTCTGTCTTAGTCGCCATGCAATCTCGTCCTTCATTCGGGTATTTATACTATTTGTTCATTCTTCCTCATCGTCTGCTTTACAATCAGCACACTCGTCTTCGCTATCCGAAGGGTCGTCTTTGGGACAACCACAAAGAGAATAATATGTGCAATCATCGCAAAGTGTATCGCCACCATAGGGGATAAAATCAGTCCCGCATTGTTCGCATTCTTCTTCGGGGGAACAATCTTCATTACAGTATGCGCCATTGTCTGTGTAATGGACACACGATGATGCAACCATAGACCCGCAGGTAGCACATGAGGCCATATTGTATTCACTTTCAATGGAACTGCAACCACTCCAACCACATTCACAATGATAGCCATTGATAGGGTCATCATCCACAAGGATAATGTCGCCCCAACCATATTTTTCAAGAGTAGCGAATCTGTTAATCAGTCGTGCATCCGAAGGAACGGTGTTCTTCAAGGAGTCGGGGTCGCAAAGGACGACAGGAATTACACCAATAATCCCTGCATCAACGGAAAGGCCACCAAAGTCGCCATCCCCACCTGTTCCGATTACTCGACAGGTTTCACCTTTGTATTCAAAGTCCTCTCCATCATCACGCATGATGCGGCAAAACTCACCCCATTCATCATCGGGAATCACATAGCAGGGGTCGCCCAAATAGTATTCACTCATAGAACCACCCCTCTATCTGCAAGACATGATGTGCAAACGACAATTTCTCCAATAGCACCCACATTGATATGTGTTTTGTATCGGGGGTGTAAATCGCTTCGTGCGATATTGGTTTGACCAATCCTTTTGAAATTGTAGCCCGCACAAGCACCCGTTGAGGTTTCACAAATTAGGCACTTCATACGCCATGTATAGTCAATTTTCTCACTCATCTTTGTTGCCCCCTAATGATAATTTGTGGTGTTTCGTTGGGAAAATATGTTTTCAATTTCTTGGTTGCTTCGGCAATAGCGTCATACAATGCTTTGTTAAACTCAATCACACCTGCCCATGTCCATGCGAGGTCATACCCGTAAATATGTGGGGTGTGGCCTTTGTAGCCATACTGTTTCCAATCATCCTCTTGACCTTTACCGCCCGAATCATTGATTTCATAGCCATAACAAATGTATTTCGGCCCATTGGGGTCTTTTTCGTCCCGATTACTCCACGAAAAACGCTCATCAATATATGCCTCTCGGTCTGTGGGGTCGCCCCATTCATCTTCATTTGGGACATGGATTACCACACCGACTACAACTTCTGTTGGATTACTCATACCACTTGGGAGGTTAAACGGGTATATCAACTATTCGGTTCTGCATCCTTAACAGTCAAGCCTTTTTGCCCAAGCACTTGAGCAAGGAATGGTTGGATATGCGGTTCCTCATTGGTAAAGTGGAATGAATGACAATACTCGTTCCCATCATAGCCGAAAACAACCGCTTCTTCGGGATAAATCACGCAAACCATGAATCCCGAATACAAAATGGATAGCGGTTGCTCTCCACCCTTGTTGGCTTCAAGATATTCTGCAACCTCACGGTGCAAATCATCGCCACCGAACCAATCGGAATAGCGGCGACATGGGAGGCTAAAATCACAAGATTCGCAAACCCACTCATCCTCATGGGAATAATAATCTTCTTCACCTTCGGTTTGTTCATACTCAAATTTCACTTTCATGGACTCGCCACAACGACACAAAAGATTGTCGTCCTCGTCCCATTGATACATCATTAACCTCGATGACAAGGTTCGGGTTAATAAGATTTACGGCTATCTCGCCATTCATCATATTTCACTTTGAGATACACGCACCCAAAAAGGAATGAAAAGGAAACAAACATCGAAAGGATGGCTTCAATAATTTCATTCATGGTGTCGGCCCCATTTCAATTTTCATCCCGCCACCCCTGTCATCTTTGTCACAATTCGGGCAAGTAAATGCAAATGTTCCTATTTCGACCATTTCACGGCGACACTTATTGCACTTCATTCTTCTTCGTCCCCCATCTCATCCCAAAAGGAGATGAATTCGGAGGCATTTCCAATAAATATGAAGTCAGCATCGTCTTCATCTTCCTTAACAGTCACAGTATCAAATTCGGTTAATGTGCGAATATAATTGATAACAGAATGTGTGAAAACGCCCACATTATTTTCTTCACGGAAAACGATGTAATTTACCTCATCCATTATGAGATAACCTATTTTTCCATGTTCGTTTGAAATGTAGTCATCGTCATGTGTATAGCCGATATTTTCAAAGTATGAAAGTATCTCTATTTCATCAGTCGGGTTCTTATCGCTTCGTTGAATACCAATCATCAACATAACTACCACTTGGTCTAACAGGTATTTATACCATCTCATCCAAAAATTCGTCCACAAAGAAGTTATCAAAGTCTTTCACTCGATTTTGAGGATTGAACATGGGTGTATGGATTTGTGAGTGAAATAATATGTCGTAAGTATTCAAACCATCTTCTAATCCAATGTTTTGTAGGAACGATGTGTGAGGGGCAATTTCTAATCGTCCTTTTCGCCAATAATGAGCCATCGGATTTGCCCAAGAACCCTTATCCGTTACTTCCACATGATTCAAAAACTCATCTCCTTGTGGAATTGGGTCGGGCATAGTATCTTTGAACCTCACACCAAACCAATTATCTATTTCGTCCCAAACTCTTTTCCAAGTCGCCCACCCTTGGCAAGTGAAGCGGTCACGAATCCCAACCAAGTTAGATTCTAACCAATCTCCATCCAAACAAATATCGTTCCATTGTGGGTTGGTGTAGGAAGTAATTGAGAAAATAGCCTCGTTATCTTCGTATTTGTCCAAATTGTATTCTAAAAATCTCAAACAATCGGGATGGAGAACGGTATCATCTTCAAAATGAATTACACGGTCTGCCCTCTCAAATCCCTTCTTGAGAATGAATCCTGTATTCCCCGCACACCCAAGATTTTCTTCATGGGCGAATACTTCGTAATCTAATTTTGATTCTCTCAAAATAGCAATCATTTCTGTCTGCCTTTGAGGATAACCCCCATCAAGGGCCACCAAAATGAGGTAATCATCTATGCCT
>Ga0080013_1003241_pt1 | contig 17499 bp, 30 predicted proteins | sample ETNvirenome_6_85_FD_69236 | JGI IMG/M metagenome (GOLD analysis project Ga0080013, IMG submission 69236) | Marine viral communities from the Pacific Ocean - ETNP_6_85 (SPADES assembly) (version 2) | ecosystem: Environmental > Aquatic > Marine > Oceanic | place: Pacific Ocean | collected 2013-06-19 | reverse complement strand
AAGAAGAAGATGATAAAGAAAACTAAAGGTGGTTACAAACTTTATTCTAAAAAGACTGGTAAGCCACTATCTAAAAAACCAAAAACGCATAAAGCAGCAGTGCGTCAGGAAGCTGCGATTAATATAACTAAACAACAAGCTAAAAAGGAGGCTTAAAATAATGAATATTAACTCACGATTCACAGGTGCGTTTATACCGGATAATGCTGGAGTTTTCGGCAGCTTACATACTGCACTACTAGCGGCAGGAGTATCTGATGACCTATTAAAAAACATAGATTCAATTCATTTTATTGCTGAAGGGAATCCAGCATTTGGTGCTGGTGCATTAATTCGTACAACCAACAGTCCTGCAGGAGAGTCACAATTTGCAATGGGTGCGGGCACCATTCTTGGTCCTTTTGAATGTACCTATGCAGGACTATTAACACTAGAACTTGCAATTCCTAATCCTGCCGGACCTGGCAATGGTGTATATGTTGCTTGTAGTAGTACACAAACTCCACCAGCTTACCGTTCTGGACAGGGCGATTTATAATGCTAAATAGGCTTTCAGCGGGTGTAAGGATAGCGCAAAATGCTGGGGCACCTATAAATTTATACGCATCCTTGAGGATGGCAGGATTATCAAAGGAGCAACTTATTAATGCAAAGAGAATTACATTTATATCTGAAGGAGATCCTATTCAGGGATTGGGTGCACAAATTTCGACGCAATTCACGCCGGGACCCGTTTATAAACCTTTAATGGCAATGGGTAGAGGTACTACTCTTGGTCCTTTTGATTGCACGTACATTGGAATAATCCGTTTATTCATAGCTATTCCGAATGGACCTGGACCTTTACCTGCTGACAATGGCGTACGGGTTGCTGTTGAATCTTCAATAACTCCAACTATATATTCCAAACGTGTAGAAGGTCCATGATAATTAAATAAACCATAAGGAGGAAAATAATTATGGCTAGAAATAAAAGTTTAACAAACGAAAAAGATAAAGAATCAATGGTAGTAATGTTGGAAGGTTATCCTGAAGACGACATAGATGCTACTCTAGGTGCAGAAGAAGCAGACCTTGCAACATCAGTCGATGAGGCTATGGGTTTGGCTGAACTGACTGAAGAGGCACCTGCTGAAGATGAAACAACTACTGAACTAATAGCAGTCTTAACTGAATGGGAGCCTACAACTTCCGAAGGTAAAAGATATAAAGATGATGTTAAAAGTGTTACTCAAGAACATATGAAGCGCCAAGGCTACGATGCTAGATTAGATGAACGTCTTGCCATGGAACATGGCAAAGAATCTGGTAAAGAACAGTCTTATAAATCTCGTCGTGACGAATCCAGAGGCGCTGAGAAAGAATAATGTCGACAATTATTAGTTGTGATATTTGTGTTAAGAAAGCAAAGTACTTAACACAAACGCCACAAAGTAAACATCATAGCTGTGAAGACCATTTAGTAGATACAGTTGAAGCAGTTAATGCTGTTGAATTATATATTGTTAAGATAGAAAAACTTAACTAAACTTCATTACCCCAGCAATCCCAACCTTCAAACTTCTTCCTAGCAAAGAGTTCTATTCTAGGTACGTCTCCAAACAACTCTACGATTCTCTCTCTAACAACATCAGGTTTCTTACTATGCCTTCCTTTAGGAGCGATAACACAAGAAGAAACTTTATTTGTTATTGGCTTCATCTTTCCTTTAACTCCTAACAAACAAATCTCAGCATTTGATTTAGCATAATAACCAATTCCAAAAAAGGGTTGGTTATTATTTTTATTAGTTTTAATCCAACTAAATCCTAAAGTTCTATAGGTAAAGCCCCAACTATTAATGACTTCAATTTGTTTATCTAGATAAGGAAAGGTAGTCCAAAGAAATAGAGCACAGTTGTCTGCTGCTATATCAGCAACTGGAAGCTCCTTGATAGCTTGAAGATCCATCATTGGATAATGTGCATCTGCTCCTCCACCAAATCTAGTTTTCTTTGTACCTACCCTTTTGTTATATCTCCATGGAGGATCAGCGTAGATAATATTATATTTCTTATTAGGAAATTTCATACTGAATACACTAAATCCTTTTTACGCTTCTTCTCTTTAATCGATTTTAAATGAGTTGAAGAATCCACATCTTTATAGAAATCTGTATCCTCTCCTATCTTATTCCTCCAGTCATACTTCCTACGTCTATCTAATTCCTCTATCATCCTATCCTCAGTGCGTTTCCACTTTAACATTAGTCTCTCCTTTTTGTCTCTTGTGCGCATTAACATTCCTTTTGTTATATTCAACGGTTTGTAAATTCCAGCTGGGTATACCGTCCAGAAGTTTATACTTCTTTCTTCCAACCATCTCCTTCCATACCAAAGCCCCATTATTATCTTTAGGATAAACTCCTACACCTCCTACTTTCCAAACAATTTTAGAGTTTGATTTAAGAATCTTCTTTGCTTTTTTATTTAAAGGATGTATGTATCTAAACATTTTACCTTTAATTTTTCTTAGACCAATGTGTTGCATAAACTCTGGTGTAAGCCAAAACACTCTTTCTTTAGGAAGCTTTGTATTATTTAATTTAGCTTCCTTTATTTTCCTTAAATGATTATCTTTAAAATCCTGACGGAATCCTATTGAGTCTTCATTGTAGTGCCACCTCCAATTATCTTCACAAAGAATGCGAGTTGATCTTGGATGTATCTTCTCACCTTTAGCTGATATATAACTGTCAGTCCAATAGTCACCACCATATTGAAAATTACTAGCCTGATAAACATAACCACATTTCCCCATGATTCCATCAGCAAGAGTATAAAGAAATAAAACATTAGGTCGATTCTTTTTAATCCATTTCTTAAGTTGAGAAATCATTTGTGATTCACTATTTCTTGGTTCTTCATCTATCATACACATCTTTCCAATCTCAAGATAATGTTCTGTCTTCATATCTTCATTAACTATTTTCTGAATAGTATGTAAAGGTCTGGTACCCCACCCTAAAGTAACGGCACCTACCATATCTTCTCCTTTGAAAACACCGAGCCAGTGTTTTGTAAGCTTAGGCATTACAGGACTATAATGATTTGCTTGTACTAACTCGGTGACTTTAAATCTACTTACTTCCTTGACTTGGTACATTTGTTTGCTCCCTTTCAATACCTGTGTAGTCTGTTTGATTAAGACATTTATCTCCATATGATTCTCTAAAATGTTTTATTAAAACATATTCATTCATACGAAGTTCTTTCCTATCTTTAAGTTCCAACAGTACTCTACCACTAATTTCTTCAGGCTCATATCGATTAAAGATTCTATTAGTATGAATCTTAGTTCGTACCTTAGCTCTATGTACAGCCAACCTATCTGAAAAGTTTTGTATGGTACTACCAATATAAGTGCAGCCATCAGTAAAGAATAATTGATAAACACATGGCTTAGAACGATTCATTCTAGCCTTTGCACAATTCTCTCTATGGCATGGCTTACAATATCTATTAAGCCCATCTGTTTGTCTTTTATCTTTTCCATATTCCTCTAATACTAAAGTCTCTTTACATTTAAGACAAACTTTAGTTTCTTCTTTACTTTGACTTAACATCTTCTACCTCCTTTTGTGTGTTGATGCCATTGACTAACTTAACTGCATCGATACTATAATGTGTGTGTCCATATCCCGCCAGATAAACATTGATGGCTGGTACATATTTACCAGCTTTAGAACACCAGTGAATATTATCTACACACGTAACGATACCTAATTTATTTCTTCCCATTGGAGAGACTTGAATTAAATCACCGACGTTCATTAGATCCCCCCTTCAATATACTCTCTTGTACATCCATTCCATTTACTACATCTTCAATCCAATCCCCTTTACACTTACCATTGATATAAACGGTACGTCGATTAGGAGCAGGATAAATTGTGATGTGTTTTATTGTTGCATCCAACTCTGAAAAATAACCCATTTTAAAAATCTCCTTTATAAACCTTTATTCTGTGGCTATAATATATAGTATACCATAAATATTTCTTTTGTTAAATATATTTTTATTAATATTTAAATAATTATTTCCTTTACAAACTAGTTAAAGTATGGTATAGTTGATCCATAGAGTAGAATATATTTACTCTCTTCGTACAATGACCGAATAGTAAGCCCCATGGGGACGAACGATACGGGACAATACACTATTGTATCCTGATGTTTCTGTTATGTGATAAATGTTATGGACAGATAAACCCGCATTAGATAGTTGCAATGGTAGCTGCTATAGTGGCAGTTTGTTTTTCTGATTTGAGCTAATCATCAACCCAATGATTAGCAATATGGATCAGCAGTGAGCATTTAGCTGGGGGGGTTTTTGTTGGGACTGGTTCAGACAGAAAGATAAATTATATAAGTTATAAAAACTATGATACTATAAACAATCCCTCAGAATCTTCGCTTCGCTCAGATTCTTCGTTGGATATATAATAGAATTAAGTTCGATAAACTAAAATAAATTGCAATAAAATTTAAATTGTACTATTTATATAAAGGAGAAAATAATATGGTAGATAGAAAGAAGAGATGGAAGATGCATAAAGTTGTTGACCAATATATAAAAGATGTAATAAAGAATACTGGATTAACAAAGAATGAAGTATTAGAATCCATGGCATGGCTTAATTTTTATGAGGCTACTAATACATATTTTCATATCAACGGAGCTTATGAAAAAATTAGATCTACTAGTAGTAGATTAGCTACGGAAAAGGATATGAGTTCATGAATAAATTTAATGTAGGAGACTTAGTTGAAATAAAAACTGAGGGACTTAAGGATGCAGTAGGAATTGTATTAGACCGTCATAGTCTATTGTACTCAGTAAAAGATTTAGAGGTACCAATTTATAGAGTCCATATAAATCATAATCATATGTACGTTAAACAAAACTTATTAAATCTAATAACTAAAGGAGGAATAACATGACATTAAAACATGAAGTTAAAGGTTCAATGGGTTCTTGTTGTGAAGATAGGGTAGACTTATTAGATTTATTGGAACGAATCAATGATGTTGAAAGTAGATTGCATATGATAGAAAGAAAATTATGTTTTATTAAACTACCAAATATCGAATTAACTGATGAAGAAGATATTAAAATTGGAGGTACTGATTGACACCGCATTCATTATCAAATCAACCAAAGGTAATAAGTACTTATATAAAAGAACTTAAAGGATTATATCCAGACTTTAACTGGAAAACTACCTTACATTCAAACATCATTAGAGGTAATAATCCTGATGATGTAACAACTTCTATTAGAGTAATCTACTTTCAGAACAATAAATTATTTGATGTATCTATAAGTTCAATTGATGTTAATGATATGTGTACTGGAGAAACAATAACCAAAGCATTTAATATGTTAGTAACAAAGCTGAGGGAAAAAAGATCTAAGTTAACTGAAACAATTAAGATGTTGACTCCCCAGAAAACTGAGGAACTCAGTAAGGAGAATGATAATGGCTGAAGAAATAAATAATAGTCAAGAACAATTGTTAGCAAGAATGCCTATACAAGAGGCAGTTAAAAAAGAATTAAAAACAAAAACTGTAGTGTACCACCCAAAGGATATGGTAGAAGCACTGTTAACAGAATGCATAACACAACTAACCAGCAATATGAATAGTTTATTTTTAATCTTTCATGATAAAGAAACACAGAAGTTAGAAAGTTTTAATACTGCAACTAAAAGATTAGATGCAATCAAAGGTACCTATAATCTTTTTAGACTTGAATTAGCAACTGTAATTGAATGTCTGGAACCATATCATAGAGCATCACTTAATCCAAGGCATCTTGCTGTAAAAGATATTATTCATGAAGGTGTGCGAAGATTAAAAGAGAATGAGGTTAAACTTAAGAAAGCAAAATATATAAATAATAATTCTGTTACTCAGTTTGCTAAAGACATTTGTTTATTGATTACTAATATGCATGTTTGTCTTCATAATAAAACTCCTAAAAAAGAAACACAAAGGATAATAAAAGAATATTGCCATGGCAAAGGAGTGTAATAGACATAGCAGGAAACATTTAATAGATGAATCATCTGTTCTTTGTGCACATCCTGAATGCATTAAAAGATTAACTCATTCATTAAGCAATAGGTCTAACTCCCTTCAGAAACTCTTTAAGATTATAGAAGTACATCAAGCTCAAAATGATATGGTCGGCTATATAGTAGAAAGACTATTGATTGAAAAGGCTGAGGGAAAACCTGTTGTATTAAACATCAGTTGGTTATTCTTTACTTTAAATCGATTTGTAAGAGATGAGATGATTCAGTTTGCAATTGAAGATGAACTTCAACAGATTACTGAGGAGGTACCAGAAAGTTATTCAGGTTGGTATAAGAGATGCAATACAATTACACCAGAACAGATTCTAGTTGGAAAAGATCTTTTAGCTTGGGTAAGTGAAGAGTACAGTGAGCCATATGTCCTCTACCTCTCAGGATTTATCAGTAAAACTGACCTGATGAAATTGACTGAGACAACACCAGTTATATTGGATAAGGTACTTAAAAATCTTCAACAGAAATTATTAAAGGAGTAAAAAAAAATGCATTTAATTGAAAATAATCCTTTACAAGATATATAATATATGGTATATTGGTTATAAGAGGTTGAGGAATTGACCTAACAGCATTTATAAGGAGAGATATAATGCCTAATTGGAATGAAAATATAGTAAGGATTGAAGGACCAAAGAAAGAGTTAGATAAGTTTTTAGCTAAAGCTTTGAAGGATGGAAAGGATTTTAAAATGGAGACATTTATTCCTGAACCAACTGAAGAGGAGTATAAGAAACTTAAGGAAACTGAAGGTGCACCTAAAGGTCCATCGTGGACTCAACCAAGTATACGATGCCCTGATTGGTATGGATGGAGGTATGAAAACTGGGGTACTAAATGGGATCTAGATGATGTGATTATAGAAGTAGATGATAATAAATTAGAACTTTTATATGATACACCATGGAATCCAAATGGAGAATTCTGGAGAACTATTTCTATGGATTATCCTGAACTACGAATTCGGTTAGCGTATATGGAATTGGGTATGTTCTTTTGTGGTGTAATGTATATAGAGAATGGAGAATGTTTTGATAATTATCAAAGTGATCCTTCACACGAAGATATGTTAGACTTCTGTAAGGAACATGATTTTACTGGTCACATTAACTGGTTGGAAGAAGAGATAGATGAACTAGAAGATAAAGCAAATACTTCATCTGATGAACGTTCAGCAATGTATCTTCTTAATAAAGAATCAGAAGAGAGTGAGGTAAATTTAAAAGCTGTTGATGATAAACTCTAAAGACAGTAGTAAGGAGAGAGGGACCAACCCTCTCTCCTTCAGAGGTTAAGTTGAATGAACTTATAAGAATATGCAGAATTTGTGCCGAGGTTAAAGAATATAAAAATAAACAAACCTATAGAGATGCTGAGAAAAGAGACTCTCTTTGCAAAAGGTGCGGATATGAACGAGGGATCAAAAGAGAGAACGAACTAATAAATAAGTTTATATTAATCCTCAGAAGTAAAGGACTCAGTGAGATAGAAAAACAGGACCAGAAGATAATAAATAATTTAATAAATAAAACTAAAGACAATTAAAAAGTTCCTCTCTCAGCATTATACAATTCCCCAGAGTGCAGCATACTTTAGTTAATGGAGGACAGAATGAAGGTAGGAGATTTGATTCAGTATAAATACAAGAAAGGTTTTAATGCTAATGAAAACTTAGGACTAATAATAGAAAAGAAGAATGGAGATTATTTAATACAGTGGACAGATATGAGGAGATGGTATGTTGAGGCAGATTGGATTAAAGTTATTCAGGAAGGAGCATAGTAAATGAAATTATATATCCAGAACATATGTTGGGATACAGATGACTTAAACTTTGATGAGGATAAGATAAAAAAACTTCCAACTAAATTAGAAGTCAATGTTAATGTAGAAGAGGAACAGATTGAATCTACTGATGAGTTCAATGATAATGTAGATATATTAATGTTCTTAGAAGAAGAGTATAGTTGCACAGTATTAGATTATGATTGGAGCATCTTAGGATTTGATTTAGACGTTAGGGACAGACTAAAAGATAATTATTATTCCAGCCCACATTGGCTGCATATGGATGAGGTGTAAGGAACTTTATATGCAAACCTATAGTATACTATTAGAAAGAGTGCAGAATGCCTATAGCCTACCCTCTTTCCCCCATATGGGCTATGTTATGTTAGGTAATGTAACATTAAGGGGTAGTTTACTTAGAAAAGGATTAAAATGAAGGATAAAAAAGACAAATACTATGCTTATACATTCAAAGATGGGCATAAACTTAATTGTTTAAGCGATATGATTGCGGCTTTACCTACACCTGATGTTAAGTCTGATGATCTTAAGTCTCTTATCCTTCAGCTTATCTTAGATACTCCTAATGATGACCCGCATAATCATTTTGCTAACCGTAGCAAAGTAAAACTAGAAGCACTTAAACTATTAGCAGACATTAACAGGAGTGATTCTGTTAGTGATTACGAAGCTGATTTATTGGACATATTAAATGAAAAAGAAAACGAATAACTATTTATATCTCCAGCCCTCTTTGGAACCAAAGTATTTAAGTATCATTGAGGACTTTATGAAAGGCATGGAAGAACTAGAGGAAGAACCTAAAAGGGTAATTACTATAAACTTATATGAAGAAGAACCTACAAACTGAAATAAATAAATGTAAGAATGACTTTGATTATTTCTGTACCAAGTACTTAAAGATAGTTGATAAACAAGGTGACTTAGTTCTTTTAAAACCTAATATTGCGCAGCAAAGATTCTTATATAACTTAGATGACAACCCTTGGATATATGTTTTAAAGGCAAGACAATTAGGATTGACTACTATCATTGCAGCTAAACTATTCCATAAGTGTCTTTTTACACCACACTATAAGGTGGCAGTGTTAGCACATACCAGAGATGCAGCTAAGAATATATTTGAAATCTATAGGAGATACTACAACTGTCTACCTAAGTTCCTTAAGTTCAAGACTGAAGCAGCTAATGTTAATGAGTTAGTATTCTTTCATGGTGGTTATATTAAGGTAGGTAGTGCATCATCCAATTCCTTCAGAGGTAGTACATACAATAGTCTACACCTTAGTGAGTTTGCTTTCTATGATGATATAGAGCGTACCATTCAATCAGTCTTTCAGACAGCCACACCAAATGCTGACATAATCTTAGAGACTACAGCCAATGGTCTTAATGATGCACAAACTATATGGACAGATGACAATGGATTTAGTAAGCTATTTATTAGTTGGTTAGACAATCCTCAGTACACCTCTAAGAAAAAAAGTAGCTTAAGCACTATAGAAAAAAGCTATATTGGGGATCATGAATTGGAACCCAAAAAAGCAAATTGGTTTGCAGAAACACTAAGAGGCAAATGCCTCAACAATATTAATACTTTTAACCAAGAGTATCCAATAACTGCGGAAACGGCTTTTGTTACTTCAGGTAAAAAGTTTTTTCCCATGGTCTTTCAGGTTTCAGGAGGTGACCCATTCATTGGTTGGAAAATTTATAACAATCCTAAAAAATATAGAACGTATGTTGCTGGGGTGGATACTGCTTCAGGTAGCCCTAGTGGTGATTATAGCGCAATGGTAATATTGGATGTGACCGATAGAAAAAAATCTCAGGTAGTTGCAACCTTTTACGATAGAGTACCATTAAAAGAATTTAGTAGACAAGTCCTTAAGGGACTTGCTCAGTTTAACCCATTGGTAGTTGTAGAATCAAATAGTTATGGCTTGGCGATTATTGAGACTCTTCGTGAAGAGGGATATGCTCACCTCTATCGAAGAACGAAGTACGATAAGATCTCTAATCGCTGGTCTGAACACTTGGGATTTTCTACAACGCAGCAGTCTAGACCTCTCCTACTATCTAGGCTGCACCAATGGGTATCCCAAAACCAACTTGATATTCGTTGTCCTAGATTAATGACTGAAATGAATACCTTTGTTTATAACATTAAAGGAAAGCCCGAAGCTGATACTGGTAAACACGATGATTTAGTTTTTGCTGCAGGTTTAGCTTTAATGGGTCTAGACCAAGTTGATGATTATGAAGAAGAAGTACAATTAGAAAAACGTCCTACAGGAATAAGGGAGATACTAGAGTGGGAAAAGAATACAGGAAAACTGTTTGCTAAAAATGAAGAAAAGTTTCATAATGGCAAAAATAAATGGGACGACACAGATACTATCTCACCCATGTCTATGGGTGGTAGTTAATTTTCTTGGTTTTTATAAAACCTTGTTAACCGTCAATCGACGTAAAAGGAGAAAGTCTTTATGTTAAGTGAAGAACAAAGAGCATCAATGCTCGAACAAGTATCAAACAATATTAGTGATGATACCCCGTCAGATATTTTATCAGTAGATGCCACCACTGGTGGTTCCGTACAGGAAATTAAAGTAGAAGACGTTAAAACAGAGTCTGCTGATCCAGAGGCTAAAGAAAGTGTAACGGTTGAAGTAGAGACTTCAGAAGAAGTTGAAACTGAAACCAATGATGTTGAGCCTGATGACAATAGCCCTCAACATAAAGGACATGGCGTTCCTTACTCTCGCTTTAAGAATGTTTTAGAATCTAGAAATCAATTTAGAACTGAGGTTGACACGTATAAGAGTCGAGTCTCTGGGCTAGAAGAAAAGCTCAAGAATCTAGAACAATCAAAAGCGCAGCAACAATCCTTTCAGCAGCCGCAGGTAGAGAGAACTTGGTTAGATGATTATTTGGATACTGAGGATAAAGGTGCTGCCCCCGAATGGCAGAACCAATACTCAACACTAGATCAACGTCTGTATAAGTTTGAAGTTGCTCAAGAAGAGAATAAACTTAAAACAGAACTTGCAGAAATAGAAAAGGTATATCCAAACATTCCTCAAAAAGTACTCCTTAAAGCTGTTGTCAATGATCCTAATGTTAATATGACTGCACTGGCTGAACAGTACAATGCTTATCTTGTAGGTGTTGAGGAACAAGCAATTGCTCGTTATGTAGAATCTCAGGGAGGACAGGAAAAGGCTGCATCACCCGAGAATAAACAAGCAGAGCCGTTACAAAGACCTCGCTCAACAAGTGCGCCACGTGGCAAACTTGCACCTAGTGAGAAACCTAAGACTGTAGGCGGTGCGTCAAAAATGCTAAGGGATCTATTATCAAAAGATAATTTCTTAAAATAAGCCGTTTATATAAATAAACATAAACTTAAGGAGGTTTTAAAATGGCTGCTACACTTGCTACCTTTGCTAGCATATTAAAGGAATTCTATCTTGGACCTATTCAGGATCAGCTTAATAATGAGACACTGGTTTCGGATATGTTCGAGAAAGCTTCCGTCGATTGGAATGGACGACAAGTAATCATTCCCGTGCACGTTACACGTAATGCTAACGTCGGTTTCGTCGCTGAGACGAACCCACTCCCTGGACCCAACATCGGTGCACTTGCACCAAATGGAAGCCAACAGGGGTATGTTAACCTTACCTGCACTTCGCAGTTTCTCTATGGTCGTTTCCAGATTACTGGACCCGCCATGGCTTCTGCTGGAAAAGGTGGGGCTAATTCTTTTGTAGGCTGGGTTGATGGCGAGATGAATCGTCTTGTACAAGACATTAAAAATCAAAGCGATCGTGCTGCCACATCAGGTGGTACATGTGTGGGTTTCGTAACCCATGGGACACAGATAACACCCGCCATGGGTGCTCTACAACTTCCCTTTGATGGTGATGCTGTTAAACTAGCTGCTCTAGTTGCTGTCGGTGCAGTGCCTGGTGTCGTCGATATTGTTCGATTAGATACTTATGCTACTGTTCGAGCAGCGGGTGCGCAGATTACAATTATAGCAGGCGTCGCTCCAGGTCAAGTCGGTGTAGCCACCGCTGTCGGCAACTTAAACTTTGCACTTGATCCTGCAGGTAACTTTGTACCCTGTGCACTGATTGCTACTGCTGTTGCTACTGCTGGTGGCGCTGACTTCACAAATGAACCTGTTGGTATCTATGGTAACATAGGTCTTCCAGGTACAGGTGTCGCTGGTCAGGAGCTTGATTGGTTTGCTGTAGATCGCACTACGGCTACCGGTACTGCTAATGCTCTCCAATGCGGAGATGGTGCTGCAGTTCCTACATCCAATACTCTAAGTGCATGCACTGTTATCAATACACGTGTTAATATTAACATGCAGGTAATGCAAACAATGATGGATAGAATTACTTTAGCTTCAGATGAAGTACCAGATGTTATTCTTTGTAATCCCTTACAGAGAACACGTTTGGCTGCTACTCTTCAGGGTAACTTTAACTTCAATACTGATAAGAGTGGAGGAGGTAATAACGTCGCTGACGGTGGTTACTCTGGTTTCGCTTTTGCTGGTATTCCAGTTAAGGCTTCTCGCCATGTTGACAATGGACTAATGTTGGCTTTAAGTACTAAAGCATGGAAAATGCTTGAACTTGAATCTGGCAAATTTGCCGATGAAGATGGGGACGTTCTCAGTCGTGTTGGTATACTTGATGCCTATGAAGGCTTCTATAAGTGGTACTATCAGACGGTCTGTTTACGACCTAATTCAAACGGTCTTATAACTGGTCTAACTCTGTAATAGGAGTACTGGGAACCCTGTTGCTGCGGGTTGTAGCAGGGTTCCCTTTTTTTTATGTTAGAAGCAACATTAACAGTACTATTAGCTATAGCTTGTGTTCTTGCAGTACAAGTATCAATTTTATTGTTGACTATAACTAATATTAAAAGGGAAGAATTAGAACAAATAACATATATCAATAACCCTAGAGCCTCAACGCCAACTGAGGCTTTAATGCAATACGAACTAGAGGAGGATTAAGATGGCTGAAGAAACTATAACACCTGGGCTTGAACCAAGTGAAGAAGAAAAAGCAGAGAGATTAAAAAATCTACAAGCAACACACGCAATTGGAGCATCTACATCAGGATGGGAAGCCTTAATGCCAATTCTATTGGCGACGGGATTTGCACTTCCTGGGGCTATAGCAGGAGATCCAAAAACAGCTTTAAAAGGAGCTGAGGCGGGTGGTGAATTGGGTATGAAGATTACACCCCAGAAGGAAGAAGAAAAGAAAGTAGCTAGAAGTCTAGCTGCTGGAAATATTTTTGGAGCTACTTAAACATGACTAAAGAAAAACAACTTGCTGTAACCTACAAAAACCCCATGCCTACACCTGCAGCAACGGAAATTGGGGATGAACTTGCTGAACTTGCTGGTGGTATCGATGTGGAAGAATGGGATGCCATGTGGAATGCGGCGACGAAACCTAAATCAACTGCAGCTCGGGGATTGCTTAAGCAATCTCCTGAACTTGCTGGTGGTATCGATACAGAGGAATGGATGAAAGATTATGATGTGGATGAATCTCCTGAGCGTGATGCCGATTTCCGTGGATTGCAGATTGATGCGGATGAATCTCCTGAACGTGGTGGTGGTATCGATACGGAGGAATGGATGAAAGATTATTTTAAAAATGTTCGTCCCATTCGTCGAAAAGGTGGTCAATAAACATGGCTAAAGAAAAACTAAGCTTTCCAACAGGCTTTAAAAAGCAATTAGATAAATCTGACTATACAAAAGGCGTTGAACGAAGGTCATGGGATCTTGCTCTTCTTTTTTTAGAAGGGCGTCAATGGATGGCTTGGGATAAATCTGCTGCTTTAAACGTTGCCATGGGTCCACAGACTGGAGGAGAATATAGAATTACTGTCAACCTCCTTCTTAATATATACAGAAATTTACTTTCAAAGTTGGCTACAACTTATCCAGGTGTCGTAGTTTCCCCTGCCTCTCCTAGTACAGATGATATTCTTAAAGCTCAATCATCTGAAATGGCACTTAAATATTATTGGAAGAGTGCCGATATGAAAGAAAAATTAGGCAAGTCTTTTGAATGGTTGTTGTCTTGTGGTACAGTGGGTTACCATAACTATTATGACCCTGAACTAGACGAAGTAATTACAGAAGTTGTTAGTCCCTTTGATCTAGTATTTGAACCTTATGTTGATGACCCTACTGAATCTCAGTATATTGCAATTCGTCGACATATTGCAAAAGAAGAACTTGCAAGAACTTTTCCAAAATTTAAAAAACAGATTGAAGAAGCTGTAGATAATTTTAATGGACAAAATAGACCTGGTTCAGCTGCACAAAAAAATGTACCAGAAGATCGTGTTGAGGTTTTTGAAGTATATTGGAAAGACGGTAAACATGCAATAATGATGAATGAGGTATATCTGTATACAGGTAAAAATCCTCTTAAACATATTCCTATAGAAATTTTGCGTTATACACAGATACCTGGTAAATTATGGGGTATTGGATTAATTGCCCCTCTTATCGATATGCAGTGGCTTTATAATAAAAGTCGTTCACAGGTAATCAAGAACATTGAGTTAATGTCTAATCCTAAGTGGCTGGTACCAAAATCATCTGGTGTCAACCCTGGTGCTATTACAAATAGACCAGGAGAAAAGGTTTATTATAATGCTGCTGGAGGCGCACCAACTCAAATTGGTGCTGCAGCACTTCCTGCACATGTGTTTGATAATATCACCAAGCTACAAGGCGAGATGATGGACGTATCAGGAATTCATTCTACCAGTCTAGGTAAAAGGGCTGTAGGTATTACTTCAGGTAAAGCCATGCAAACACTAGCCGACCAAGATATGAGTCAGTTACAACAAACACAATTAAGAATTGAAGAGACGTGTCGACGTTCTGCAGAAAATATTTTAGCGTTAATGAAAGCTTATTATAAACAATCTAAAATGGTTAGAATGTTTGATGATGTAGGTAAGATTGTTTTTAGAGAAATTCGTGGTGCAGATATTGTTGAGACACCAGATGTATTTATTGAAGCTGGTTCACTATTCCGTTCTGAGGCACAAGATAGAGATCGTAAAATCTATGATATGCTTGAGTTAGGTCTAATTCAACCGGACACTGCACTTAAGGAACTAAGTTTTAAAACTGGTAATAAATTTATTATCGATAAAATGGAATCAACAGCACATGCACAAGAGTTGCTTGAAGCTGCAATTAGAGGATATGATATTGAAATATTTAAAACAGACGATTTGGCTGCATTTGCACAAGTCTTTGGAGACTTTATTAAAGGACCAGATTACTATGGACTATCTGAAGAGCGACAAGAATATATTAGAGATGTATTCATCGCAATAGAAAATGCTGCTCTACCACCTGAAGAGTTGGCACAAGAAAATCTTCAAGAAAAAGTCTTTCCTCGTACACCAAAGCCCACAGCTGGAAATGAAGAAGTGCTTGGTTCTGTTGTAGGTTTAAACTCAGGTGCTGCACAGGCACAGCAACTAGGAGAAGCCGTTGGAATGCGTGGTTTAGAAGCAGGATTTGGTGCTGCTGAGACAGCTTTATCTAAACGTTCTGACGCTCTTGTACAAAACATTTCGCCAGGAGGGGTAGGATAATGACGACGTATGAAGTATTTGCTTTATTTAAAAGATACATTGATGAACCTGATGTATCGTTCATAGGTGATGAAGAATGTGCTTTCTTTTTAAAATTAGGTTATGCAGAATTTCGTAGATTTGTATCTGAAATTGATCCGTATGTAATACCAGCGCAACCAGTAGCTATTAATTTGAATGCAGCAACACAATATGATCTCACACAACAAAATACTACTGCTACTAATATAGGTACACCATCTATTATGGGTCGAAATCCTAATGTCACTTTTGATGGTGCTAACTGGCGTCCCACCGGAAGACTAACAAGGATTTTAAAAGTTATACTAGTTGATCCAGTTACATTTCAGTCAATACAAGAATTTGAATTAGTGACTGATTTTAGTCAATTGACTCAACCATGGCAAGTATGGCTTGGAAGTCAATCATTGGTCTTCACCCCAGGACAATCAATAACTGGCACAATCATAATATTTTATAATCAAGAACAAGAAATTGGTCTTCCACAAACCCAAGCAGGTGGAGTAACAGTAGACCAACCTGAACAATCATGGTTTAATGTAGTTGGTCCCACAACCGGAGTATTAATTAATGATCATCTACATCCATTTCATGATATGATTGCATTAATGGCATATGACCAATATGCTATTCTTGATGCAGCTGATAATAGTCAAGTGTTAAGAAGACTGTCGCTTAGGAAGAAAGAACTTGAAAACTATCTAATGCAAAGAAATTTCGGTGGTGCAAGTTATGTACACAATACTCCAAATCCTTTGAGTAATCTTGTAGGGGGGGGTTAGATGGCTATTAGTGGAACAGAAATGGAATTTGTAGGTCCAGGTATTCGTTCAAATGAAACTGATAGGGGTTCATATGTTCAGAACATGGTCTTTACTGAAGGAAACTGGGAAACTAGAAAAGGGTTTGGAGTTGTTGGTGAGTGGGATTCAACTCTTTCTAAATACACACTAACTCCTACTGTTGGTACTGATGTAGAAGGGTATCACTCTCATTTAGGATCTTATTTGATGACAACAGATTTTGGAAATCGTCAGATTATTAGTATCTTTTACATTAAAGCCTGGAATAGTCAAAATAATTTAGATCTAGGGGACCAGTCTGGTGGTGGGAGATTACCTTTAAATAACTCTAGAAGACTTCCTACATATATCATTAGCATATATGATATTACCGCCAGACAACGATGGGAAGAAGCAGTTTATACTAGCACTTCAGAACGTACTATGGGAAATTCTGATTTAATGCCTATGATACATGGCTATTATGAGACTAATCGAAATGAAAGTTTTAATGCATTAAAATATGCAGCAAATACTGACCAAATATCATTTACTGAATTTAATGATATTCTCTTTTTTGGCAATCAAAGTATGGGAGTATATTACTATAAACCAACTTCTTTTATTGGCAATGTATCAAAAGCAGTCGATACAATACCTACTTCTGATTCATCAGCAGGTTATTCAGAATCTTCAATGATTTCTAGTTTAGTATTAACGGATGGTACTTCAGTAGATGCATATGGATATTATACTGGTCTTACTGATATTATAGGAATAACTAAGTTAAATAATAGACTAGTCTACATTACTAGCGCAAACATATTATATTTTGCAGATGCAAGTTTTCCAGCATCAATTGTTATAGGACACATATTAACTGTTCCTTCTGAAAAAACTATTACTTCAGTTAAAGAAATTAATGGAAATTTATTAATTTTTACTGAATCGGAAACTTATCTTTACCAGCCTAGTTCTGGATTTTTTGTTAATCAAGGACAGCTAATAAAAATTTCAGAAACAGTTGGTTGTTTATCACTTAATAGTACTACTAAGTTTAAGAATACTCTAGTTTGGG
>Ga0080013_1003240_pt1 | contig 17503 bp, 20 predicted proteins | sample ETNvirenome_6_85_FD_69236 | JGI IMG/M metagenome (GOLD analysis project Ga0080013, IMG submission 69236) | Marine viral communities from the Pacific Ocean - ETNP_6_85 (SPADES assembly) (version 2) | ecosystem: Environmental > Aquatic > Marine > Oceanic | place: Pacific Ocean | collected 2013-06-19 | reverse complement strand
TTCAATTGTTGAACTATACTTCGTTCAGTTTCTTGAACTCCTTTATAATCTTCTTCCAAACTAACTTCTGCAGTTTCTAAAGCATCAGATTGCTGTTGTAGTAAGATCCTCTGAACTTTTAACTGACCAAACTGTAATTGTTTTTCTTGATATGATGTTTGAAGACCTTGTAACTGTTTCAATTCATCATCTGTGAATTTTACTTCTTTTGCCATAACTTTATCTCCTTATGATATGTTATATTAATATATATATTAAATTATTTAAAAAGTTTGTTTTTTATTTACCTTATTATAATATTTAATCCAATGTTGTCCATAATCTCCATTCCAAGTTTCATGCCACGGACCACCTCGTGTATAATGAATTACTTTTGGATCAATATTACCATTATACCACCCTTCTAACCAATTATATGTGGGTGGTATAGAACCTATACTATTATACTTTGTCCAATGCATTCTGTGTAAATATTTTGCTTCTTTCGTATTTACATTTTCAACTGATAAGTTTTTACAATCATCATGACTACAATTAAACATCATCAAACTTGACCAATTTTTTCTTGGATAATGAGTTTGTATACAACCGTCCATTTTCGTATCCTCTGGTGGATTATGTTGATGTTTAACACACATTACAGCATATTTTTCATCGTAATATTTTAAAAGTTCACTAATATCACATTGCCATAAAAAATCAGAATCGCAGAATATTGCAATTCCTTTATAATCATTTAAATATGGAACTAAAAATCTACTATAAGTAAATTCTGTAGATGCTAGTGGATCATTTTCTCTCCAATATAAACCATCAGAAATTACATTTTGTAATTTAATTGGTTGAATAGTTAAATCATTCTCATCACCTTTATAGTTTTTCAAAATGGAATGTCTTGCAACAGAATAAGGTGGATTAACCAAATCTGGATAATTCTTACTTTTATCTTGTCGCCTATCATATCCTATATATACATTTATCTTCATTTTAATTCATCCTTCATTTGTGAAATTAATTTATAAGGTGTATTGTGCCATACTGATATCTCACCTATCTCAATATGTTTCGGTTGTTCTATACACCAAACTACAATATCTACAATTTCTTTGTAACTTAAACTTGGTAAATCAGATTCAAGTAAACCTGGATTTATATCTATAATTCTACATTTTTTATCACTTATCAATCTTAAACTATTTGATAAATGATTTAATGCTGCCTTTGATGCAGAATACAAATATCCTTTAGATATATTTGGATACTTACTTCTACTTACAATATTCACAATTGTTTTATCTGTATATTTCCATTTCTCAAATACTTCCATTAATAACTCAGTTTGATTAAAACTTCCGTGTCTATTGTTTATAAACACATCACATTCTTCTGAAAAACCATCTACTACATTATCAAATCTTGTAGATAATTCTTTACCCAATCCTCTGTTACTATTTGTTATTGCTATTTTCATAATACTCATTTATTAAATCAAAACTTTTTTTACCAAATAATTGTCCATTAACTGAACAACTCTTACAAGGACTAAAATTTCTACCACCAACTGATAATTTCTTTCTTATCTCATACATTTTATCACTAAACCAAACATCAAATAAGTTTTGTTCCACAAGATTACCAAGTATAATTTCTTTTCCCCAATCATTACAACAAAACAAAGCCGAACCATCGTAATCCACAAACATTTTATAAAATGGATAATAACAAGGTGTACCTTTTAAACTTTCAATATCACTCTCATCAAAACCCAACCAAGTTATAGCACCACCCCTATTATTTATCTTTAAACCATAATCTTTTTGTGAATAGTGAGCTCTATATTTAAACTTATCTACAGATATATTTGCATTAGAAAACAACTTATCAAATTTTTCAATTTGTTCTATACCATCATATAAATTAATATATAACAAAGTTAATCCATTATTAAATATTAATTTAGTATTTTCTTCTGTTACAAAATCTCCATTAGTATTACATTCTAATACATTATCAGATAAATAATTTCTAAAAATTTTAACTATGTCAAAAAAATTTTTATTCAAATAGTTTTCACTAAATCCTGTAAAGGAAATCTTTCCACGATAATCTTCCTCGCCTAATTTTTTAGCAATTATTTCTGCTGTTTCCAAACTCATATGTAAATTTCTATTTTGGTATACCTTTGGATCATGGCGTGGACAAAACACACAAGTTCTATTACACAATTCCGTAATATTTAATTCTAAGGTCAAAATAGAATCAATAGGTCGTGGATTATCTATCCCAGAAAAATGATCAGATTCTTGTTGAATTCTATATTCTATAAATGATTTTTTATCATCCGCTTTCATTTACTATACCATTTTCTAAAATACTCTTCCACAGGTATAAATTCCTCAACATCCAACAAATCTAAGTTTTCTGGACAACCCAATTTAACTATAGTTTCTTGCCAATGGCCATGTTTACCAAAAGTTGGAAGTGCTGTAATGCCATAATCTCTACAATATTCTTGTATTAGAGTTCCTGGTCCCAATGGATGAAAATTTAAATCACCTTCTTCAATATTATAACCTGAATTTCCATTTATTACCTTTTGTCTATGAAAATATAAATTAACCAACATATCCATTGTGTATGAATTGCCATAAAAACAAATATCGTTGATGTTAAACATTCCAAACTCATGTTCCATATTTCCACCGTGAGTTGTGTGTAAATGATTATCTTCTAAATACTCATATGAAAAACGTCTTTTTGGATCAAATACTATATCAGGTCTTGATTTTATAACAAGGTCATATTCAAAATCATTATCAATTTCATATTGTCGTTTTAACATTATTGATTGTGAGAAACTATAAAACAAACTACTCCAATGATCATCACCATAAAAATATTTTTGATCCATAATATCATATATTGATTTCTTACAATCATACCACTCTACTATCTCTTTAAATTCTTTCTTGGATACATCTCTCCATTTATACTCTTGTGAAACACCCCTTCTATCTCCACTATAACTCCAAGTGTGAATAAAATAATCTACTTCTTCCTTTGAAGTACTCCAAAACCATTTCTGATTTTCTTTTGCAATATCCCAATTACGAAGTTGGCCACTCATACAAACTGCTATTTTCATATTTCAAATCCTGTTAATTTCTTTAATCTTATTCTATGAACCCTACAAGTACCATATAAACTATTTTTAATTCTATGTCTATTACCTAATATCCACAACACAAACGAACTACAATATAACAAATAATCTTTACACCAACATATATTTTCACCTGGTGGTGCACTTAATGAATATGGTGTGTGCTCAAAATCAGTAGTATATAATGTATTATCATCTAACTTTATTTTAAATATACTATTAAAATCTATTTTTTTAAAATTATGATTAATAATTATATTACCATTAAACACTTCATCATTATTAAGTTCTTCTTGTTTTATGATAAAAGCAACATCTTCTAACTTTCCCTTTCTAACAATAACATTTTTAGGTAAAATAGGTAATTTATAATCTGTACATAATATTAGATTATATTTTCCATTAAAATAATTATTATTCATCAAATAACCTCACATATAAATTTTGTTTAATGTCATAATTAGAAATTAAATCAACATTATGTTGTAAAACTTCTTCCATATCAATATATATTTCTAAAAGTTCTTTTTGTGATAATTTTGACAATTTCAAGGTAACATCCATAACCTTTTCAAATCTTTTCCAATGAATTGATTCATCATCATAACTCTCATCCCACCATTTACCAAAAGTTTTAAATCCTCGTTCTCTCATTTCTTTTAAAGATTGATATGGTCCAAACTGAACAATTGGATGTCCACAATACATAGGATTAAAAGTAGAACTGTGTAGATGACATGCATTATCCTCAAATGGAAATGCACAAAACACAATACTTATAAAAGAATTTTTATAATGTATCGGTTGAAATGGTAAATCTGCATCAAAAAATCCCTTTCCAAATCCTGCATCACCATGATTTGTTTCATCTGTTTTATCAATATCAAACGGAACTTTAGATTTTAAATCTTCAATATTTTCTTTAGTTAAATATTTTTCAAATACTGGAGGACAATATTCATCTGACAATGTAGGAAAACTTATAAGTGATTTATCAAAGAGTTTATGATAATTCATAAATAACATAAAAATATTTCTTTCTGGACGATTAGTTCTATTTATCTTTAAAAAATGTTTTATTTTTTCTAAATTTTTAGATTTATACTCTATCTCATCTTGTATATCAATCTTCTTGGGTAAATTTTTACATCTAATCAATCGTTGAACATCATAAACATTCCACATAAAAGATACTAATTTTATTTTTTTATCTCGTTCATATTCATCATGTGTTTTTTCTGCCAATAAATTGTTAGTTACAAAAATAACATTTTCAGGAGGCAAATCAAGTTCGGAAATACTTTTATATAATGGATCTATAAACCATTCCCCATCTACACGATTTCCTTCAAGTGTATTATCAAATAATAAAAATCCTTGTCCATTCCTCACACCATCAAGAACCTTATTTGGTATTAAATTTATATGTTCTGTCCAAAGTCTTTGGTTATGATGTACATAAGTAGCATACACAAATGGTAATTTAAAATCAAAATCATCTACCCACACATCTTTAAGTCCTAAATCTCTCGGTACGCTGGAATGACTAAACAATGGTCTACAAATTGGAAATCCACGATTATCTATCTCATTCATTTCTGGTATATGTTTATACACATCAATAATTTCTTTACTTGGATTGTGCATACTGACTTGATTAAATTCATCTATTAATGAAATCATAATTTTTCTTTATACCTTTTAATAAATATTTCTAAATCTTCAAATCTTTGAATTAATCTAAGTTCTGGCACATAATCTGCAAAACCTCGGTTTCCTGTATCAACGTTACTTTCTTTCATATATTTTAATTTAATTAAATCTATCTACAATTTCATTAGAAGATTCACTACTTAACGAATTAGAATCTAAATATATACTCATATTCATATATTATTCCCAATCTTCTCATTCAAATCTATGTATAATTCTTTTGCCCATAATTTATGTCCAAGTTCAGTTGGATGATAATCGTCCCCCCACAACTCATCTTTAAATTTACCGTCCGCGGCCGATAAAATTCTTTTAAATGATTTGTCTTTAAAAAAATCCTTTCTAATCTTTAAAAAATGTTTAATAAAATTAGTATCAACATATGCTTCTTCTAATTCTTGTATTAGATCATTTGATGATTCGATTCCACCTACTGCCTTTTCATAAAACGCATCAAAAAATAAATGTTCAATATTATGACTTTCTAAAAAATAATGTAAATATAAATTTTGGTCTACATACCGACTAATATATTCTTCTTGATGTGCAAACCATTTTATATATGTTTTAAAAAAAGTTTTTAATTCTTTATTTGGCCATTTCATATCTGGCTGACTTGGATAAAGAGTTTCCCAACTTTCTATAAAACTATCATCCCAATAACCACGATAATAAAAATCTCTCCTTTCGGGAGAAGTCCAACCAACAATTACATATATTTCTTCACCCTTATAATTATTTAATAATTTTAAAACTTCTTCTACTATTCGTCTAACTATACCATCATTAGACGAACCTGAAATACTGGAATTTATAACATCTACATCTAAAAGTTTTCCTAATTTATGAGGCCATACTCTTGGGTATCTATATTGTGCATTATCAGGGTGATTTACTTCAGATAAATTATCACCGAAAAGTTCTGGATCTACAATATCACCCGCAGTCCAACTATCTCCATCACATAACAATATTTTTTTCATTTATAAACCCTTTTTATTTTATACATTTATATAAAAATGCATTTTTATCATTATCATAATAACCTTCCGGTATATGATCATATTTAAAAACTTTAACATCACTAAAACCAATATGTTTAATTAAATAATCGACAAAATTTTCATTAGTATCAAAATTAGTCCAATACCTATGATTAGTATTAAATCTCATCTGTATGAATGTTGCAATATTACATCTTTGATATATATTTTTAATTATCTTACATCCCGTTGGTGTAAAAAATGTATCTGATTTATCTTTTGTAAAAAAATGATGAAGTAATAATAAACAAATACAATAATCATACTTTATACTGTTATAATCAAAGTAATCTTGAATGGATAAGGTTACAAATTTAATTCTACTTCTATCTAACTTATGATAATCAATTAGATGATCCGGTAACTCGGTGGTATTAGGGTCTACTCCAGTTACATTTCCCCCACTTTTATAAATTTCAAATGAATTATATCCTTGAGCACAACCTATGTCAATAAATGTACTGTTTAAACTATCAACTTCTGACAATATTAAATTCATTCTATAATCAAACTCTTTAGGAAAAGATTTATCCCAAAGACATTTATATGCTCTATATGTCCAGGCCTTGGGATTAGAGTCAAAATTGGGGGGTTTCTCTACAATAAAATTCCAAAGTGGCTGATATAAATATGAAACAAAATAGTTATTTGATTTTAACACTGAATTTATCTGACCTTTTAAATCTATATTTTTCTGGAACCCATTTTCGTCATAATTCGGATGTAAAATTTGTTTTCCATTTCCATCCCATTTTTTATAATAAACTTTTTCGTTATTAATTACAATTCTTTCTTCGTCCTTCTGTCCATTTCGATGCCATTGAGTCCATAATCCGACTTCTTTCCCATCTTTATAATTTCCATCGAACCACATTATACCATCTGTAAACCACCCTGTTGATATTCCATTTTTCTTTCCATCTTTCCAAGTTATTATTTGTTTAAGGTGGCCATTTCCAGGCCCGTAACCACAATACCATCCCTTAGACACTCCATCGGCTCTTTTTCCATCCTTAAAGTGAATTTCGTATCTTTGTCCAAATCCTGTATCTACATACGACACATCTTTACTGCCGTGTTCTGACCAATATATTTTAAGCACCCCATTTTCAGGACTATTTTCTTTAATCCACTGTGTTGCTTCTACCTTTTTTTCAGATGACATAGAACTCATAATACTCTACTCCTTTCTATAAGTAAATGATTCTGGTTTAATACTTTGTATTTTTATTATATCAGCACCATTTAATGATGCATCATGAACCATACTTTCTAATAAATCTATATCACCATTATGATTTTGACATAATTCAGCTATTAATTTCATTATTAACCTTCTCAATTTTTAAAAAATTATATAAAGCTTTTGCTAAATATTTATTTCCTGTCCCTGATAAGTGCATATCATCTTTAACCAATTTCTCATTATGTAAGGTATGGTGATGTAATATAACAGGTTCTTGTATGTGAGAATCGGGATCCATAATGTCTATTAGATTTAACCTATCAATTATTTTTTTAATTTCAATATTATCATTCTCATTTAAAGACCAATTCCCATGAACACGACATAGTGTTGATCTTCCAACATTAGGACTATTATCAATAAATTCCGACTTATCTCTTATATATTCTATATCATCTGTAAAGTTGTCGAAACAATAAAATTTAGCACCTAACTTTTCCATGTAATCTTGTAAAAAATAAAGTTCATTTAATAATTTATATCTAAGAGTATCTAATTCATGAAAATATTGAAAATAAGTTTTCCATTTATTGTTCATATTCTGAACTTCGTTGATTACATCCGTTGGTTGTTTATATGTCCAACTACCATTGTCTAAATGTAATATCTCTATCCGATCAAATGATGGTATTTGTAATAAAATTAAATGATTTGTTAAATCTTTAACTCTAAAAGAATAATTTCGTAAACTTCTAATACAATATTCAAGACCTCTACTACCTGCTCCAAAATTATAAACTTTATCTACATTTAATAATTTTCCTAAGTGTCCTACCCAAGAAAAATTTTCCGTTATCCATTCAGTAGAAACCTTTTCTTTTCCATATAACTTTTTTAATTCTGGTGTTGCCAGTTCAAAATTACCAGGAGCCAGGATATTGCTTTTCTCTGATGACTCGTTACTCAGTATTGCACATCCCTGTGTGTGTGAACATCCTACTCCTATTAATATTTTTTTATTCTTCATTTATCATCCTTGCAAATTTCTTATAACCATTTAATTTTAAGTTCTTAAATGATTCACGATACTTAAAAACATCAATTGGTAATTCAAAATCATCATACACGCCTAATCTCATACCAATACCCAACTCTCCTACTCTTTTTGCTAAATGTTTTATCTCACTTGAATCCCCATCAGTCCATAATGCAACTATTGGTATTCTTTTAGATACACAAATGGTTATCATTCCTAACCCAGGTCTAATAACAAACATTGAGTTTTCTGTATGATTTATATTAAAACTAAAATTAAAATCATTCTGATAATCTTCTTGTATTTTATAAAACTTATCCATATAATCATCAGTATAATTTAATGATGGTGGAATACAAACAATAGTATCTAAATTATACGCTGTTTCACTTTCATCTTTACATCCCCAACCAATATCAATTTTATTTTCATAATCTTCTAATTGTCCAAATACAACATCACCATTACAAACAACTTTTGGTTTAACATCATGAAATAATTTATCTTCATTATCTGAAAATTCATTATCACCAAATTTATCTCTCCACACATCACTCCATAAAAAAGAACCACTAAAGATTGCATCAGGTCTATATACTAAAATCTCTACTAAATTATCTGTAATTACTTTATCATACTTATCTATATCACCTACACCAAGTGAACCAATCTCTTTATTATCCCACCGTATATTAGGTTTATCATAAAAGATAAAATTCAAATTTGGCTGTTGTGGTTTAAATCTATTATACTGATACCTTTCGCAATAGATATCAATATCATAATAAAGTAAATATGAACACACTTGTAACATTCTATGAAAATGTCCGTAACCATTTGAACAAACAAAAATTCCTATTTTCATTATTTAAATTTCCCTATGGTCCAGTCTAAAGCTTTATATTGGCCCTCTACTGTCATTCCACCAACATGAGGTGTTATTATTACATTATTTATCTTTGAAAATTTCACTAATTTACTATTTTCTCTATTTCCGAATTCGTCTTTGATTACATCCGTCCCATAACCTTTCAAATGTCCTTGTTCAATAGATTTAATTATAGAATCTTCATCAACCAATTCACCACGTGCCGTATTTACTAAATAACTTCCTTGTTTCATTTGTAATAAAAACTTATCATCTACCATACCACGAGTTTCATCTGTAACATGAGTATGTAGGAAAACCACATCTGAATATTCTAACAAAGTTTTTAAATCAACTTCAAAGTCTTTTTCAACATCAACATCTGTATATGGATCGTAAACAAATGTATCAACTCCCCAACCATCAAATAACCGACACATAATTTTACCAAGTCTACCATAACCAATCACACCTGCAGTCTTACCTTTAATTTGATGACCAACGTATGGTTCATAATTCCAATTTCCATTTTTTACATCATCAAACCCACTTGGTATATTTCTCATCAACGATAACATCAATCCAAATGCCAATTCTGATGTTGTTGGTATATCATTTATTACTTTATAATCTTCTTTTAACGACCACACATCTATTTTATTTTTTTTACAATAATCTAAATCAATATGATTAAGTCCTGTTGAACAAGTATTAATAACTTTCAATTGACTTCCATTTAAAACTTCATCATCTAAAATAAAATTTTGTTTATTTGCTATTGTCAATAAATATTCAATTTTTAAATTAGATAAAACTTTTTTTAATTTAAACTTTGTTATTTCTGGTTCATATATTATATTACCAAATTTTTCTAACTTATCATACATTCCATTTATATGTTTTATTGGTGTTATGCAAATTATATTTTTCATAATATATTAACCATTATAAAACTCTTTAACTATTTTAAAATCTACTTCTGTATCAATATCTAATAATTCCTTTTCACTCCATTCCACAACTAATGGAAATGGATTATCTTTTGTGTTTGGAAATAACTCCCACTCAGTTAACATATATTTTTTTTCATAAAAAACTAATGAATGTGTTGCAACATAAACCCAGGGTCCAGTAGATGTAGATAACCTATCATTAGATTTAAAATTTATTGGATTACGAACTTTATCCCAAAAGAAATTTCTTTCTTTCTTGACTGTAATCATACTCTTCATTCTACTTTCTTTAAAAACTCTAATACAATGATTTAACTTATCAACTTCTAAAAATGGCTGACAAGCATTATAATTTACAATAAAATCAGATTCCACTTCGTTTAAATGTTTATAATAAACTGAATGATGAAATTCACCTGGTGCAACTGAATCATAATCTCTATGTAGTATTTCCACACCATCTATAACCTTATCTTTAAGTTCTTGGTCATAAACTGCCAAATACTTTTCGTCCACATCCAATTTACTCAAATTTTCTAATGCAATATCAATCAATGTTGTACCACCCAAATCTCGTAAATGTTTATTAGGGCATCTTATACTTGTTTTTCTCGCGTGTATGATTCCTGCTAATGTTTTCATAATTAAAAACCCTTTTTATCTAAAAAAATATTGGGAAAATCGGAATACAAATGTAACCTTTCGTGGTTTTTAAAATGACCTTTAAGTGATATTATAAAATCTTTAAAATCTGTTTCTTCTAACTTCCTTTTCTCATGTATATCTCTGATTTTTCCTGGTTCAGATGAAGTCAATACACATGCCAGATCAAAAAAAACAAATGAACCATCGGTTGGTCTAATTCCTATATTCTCAATTTTTGCATCAGAATGTTGAATCCCATTTTTATGTAAATATGTTAAAGCTTCAAATACCTCTGCACACAAAACATCAATAGAAATTTCACCACTTACTCTGTGGTGTTTTTTTTCTTCTAAATCCTCTCTCGTTAAAGGTATTAACTTCTCAGAAACTATATAGCTAACAGGATCTTCAGATGTAGAATGAGTAAAAAAATGTTCTAAATGTTTACTATCATTTCTTATCTCAAAAAGTTTTTGATTTACCTTGGGTAATTTATCAGAAGAAAATAGTCTAATAACACACTTTTCTAAAACCAGTACATCTATGTTGGTAACATTCTTAAAAATTTCAATATCAGATAATCCCGAATTATATTCATAAATCAACTTATTAAGAATATTTCTAATATGATTCCATTTTTCTATATTCATATTAAAAAAGATACCACGAGTCCTAATAGCCTTTTTTCCTTTTTCTGTTTGAAATCTACAATCTGAATACAATTGATGTAAAATTTTATCTGCAGGAGTTTCCATTTTTCCTATTTGGTCAATTATTTCATCAGAAATAGATAATATATTATATGTCATATCATATTTTACCAAAGGTGAAAATCTTCAGAATCTTTTAGATTCAGACTTATATTCCACTCATCTTCAACTCGTTTCTTGGCCGTGGGATGTACTTGTTCGGGATCAAGTATTTCAACATCTTTATTAATTCTAATAAGGTTAAACCCTAACAAATAACCCGATTTCGGGAATGGAGATACACGATTTAAATTTAATTTTTGAATTATAAAAGGTACTGCTATATGACCTGATTGATCATTGAAAGACAAATTATTATCTATATATAAAGGTAATAAATTAGTACAATATAAATTAACTGATTCTTCATTACCAAATACAATAGTATCATCAGAGGTTCTTGAAAAATTAAAATTAGAAATTGTCATATTGTGTGTAATTTGACCAGTAAAAATTGTGAATTCATAATTTTCCATATTAAATTTTTTTTCTTTCTGGTAATCTCCGAATACGAAATTAAATATACCTTTTAATGTGTTCTTTTGAAAAAATATATCTGGTCTTGTTACTAACACAACACTATATCTTACTTCATTTTCTATTTGCCACAATCTTCTATACATACTTGCTCGATACATACACCACGACCAAGGCCATGCAGCAATTGGACTATTAACTCCTTTGTAAGTATCTTTTCTTCGATGTTCAAATGGTTTTCCAGTATTGAATAATTCTTTCTCTAATGGTATAAAATTTATTGTTTTAAAAATATTAAAGTCAGTATTTTTACTCGTATAATCTACTTCTCCCCAGAATTCTTTCTGTTGTTTACCTACATCACTATCGTCCCAAAATGTGCCATGTAAGTGTATATCTATACCATACTTTTTACCAAATGATATTATTGCTTGAAATATCGGAATGGTGATTTTCTTCATTACATTCCAATTTCTAAGTTGTCCCGATAATTGTATTGCTAATTTTTTCATTTTCTAAATTCTATACCCATTGCCATTAAAAAAGTAAAAAATTTATGCGTATCATCTAAATCTAATAATCGAGATGTAAGATTTGATATTATATTAAATGTTAATGAATCAGAATACCAAAATTTAGGATTTGGTTGGATGTGACATCTATTCAAAATTGGAGCGGCTTGTATCATCTCAAATACAAAAAATTCAGTTGTATATATAGCATTTTTCTCTAATTCTTTTTTATATTCATTAGGATTAAACTTTTTGTTAAAAGGTTTAAAACCAAATTCTTTTAATCTACCAGGTACTCCCTTTGGCTTAAAATCTTCACCATCACCGCAGATGAAGAAAACTCTCTCATAAAGTTTTCTTCTTTCTACTTCTTTATTAGCTTTAAGAATACCACTATAATTCAGGGCATCCACAGGATTATCATTACCTCGTAAATCTATAATGTCATATTCTTTTTTTTCTTTTAAATTTAATGCTGGATCTTCCTTGCCTGCTAATATAACTAAAGTCTCCCAATCTGAAGAATCTCCTACTTGTATATGTGAATCATTCAATTTTTTATTCTAATCCCAAAAAATAACTTTATTATTAATATTATTATAAATATCGTCCATTATTTCTTTGCTGTGTTGTGCCGCTTTCACGATAACTGCCACATTTTCACGACCTTTAAGTATCTTCGGTGATTTTACTTTCAATGAAGTTCCATAAAGTCTCTTACCTTGTTTCATTTTACTATTATCTAATAAACAACTAATTTTATCCACTCTCAATCCATTAAAAATCAAATAATGTGCCCAAATATGTCCACCAAATAAAAAGATTTCACCATCAAACTTACGTATCTTATCATTTAACTTTTTAATATCCTCGAACTGTCCATCAACATAATCTAAAAATACTTTTTTATTTTCTTGATAAATAGATTTTGAATAGGTTACTTTCTTTGGTTCTGATTTTTTAGTTACATAAAATATACATGGAAATTCATAATGATAATGTTTTTTAAGTATCTCAAACCCAGTAGTTTTGAGAATATTATCAACTATTTTTTCCGTTAAAAATACCGTATGTTCAAAATTTAACCCATTAGTAAATTTATTCTTTATAAAGTGAAATAAATTAGGAATACTAAATATATGTAAAGTATCATCATCTATTTGTTCATATATAGTATTTAAAAAAGATATCGGGTCATATGAATGTTCAAGTACATGAGAATGAATTATTGCATCATAATGTTTATCAATTTTATAATTTAAATCAAACCATTCTCTCAAATGAACTAAGTTTGACATAACAATTTCATCATAAGAATAATTTGGCTCAAGTGCTGTCCAATGGTTGGTTGTATTTTTTGATAAATATAATTTACCCAACCTACCACTACCAGCACCAATCTCAAAAACTTTTTTTAGATTCATTTCATCAATAAAATTACATAACTCCATATCATGATTTTCCCAAGTATTACCTACACCATCATTATGTGGAAATTTATAAACCAAATCTAATGGAGCAAGTTCTCGTAATTGAACTAAACCAGTATTTTTACAAATATCCCATATTTGATCCATTACAATATCATCTGATTTGGATTTGGTAGTACATCCATTACTGACTGGCATATTTCTAAAAGTATGTAAGTGTTCTAATTTAGAACTACTATCTAACAAACTATGCTTACGGACAATTACATTATTATTTTTAAATGTCATTCAGATAGCGTGTTTGGAAATATCATTAAAATATTCATAATATTTGACTATTTAATTCGGGGTCCTGAAAATCCAAGTTCTCTATTATAATCATAATATGCATAATGATAACCATCCATAATTGATTTTGCTTGTTTTTTGTGGAACGACTCTACAATTCTACTATTTGCCTCATATAACAATCTATAAAACTCATCATCACTAACATTTGTAAAATTACAGGTCATTCTGTCTGAATTTTCATATTTGTCATAAAAATCTGCAGGTCCTGATAGTAATCCCAATTTAATTGCATCGAAATATAATGGTGTTCCAGGATAAGGTGTTACGGGTTTAATTGATCTCATATGAGTAGTATTGTTATACTTAACTAAAAAATCTGCCCCCAATTTAAGAGTCTCTGGTGTATCTCCTATATTCCCCCAAATAATATTTAACCCAGCCATTACTCCAATTTCCGCACAATTTTCAACTGCCCTAATTGCATCATCGGGAGTTTGTTTTTTAGTAATATTATTTATAACTTCTTGAGATAACGATTCAATTCCAAGATTAACCTGTTTCATTCCGGCTGCCTTCATTACCGTTAATGCTTCTTTTGTACAAGATGGAGTTACACCGTGACATGCCCAAGTAATTCCAAGACCCTTTTCTTTAGTATTTTCCTTTAACATTGCCTCACCAAATCGTATTGCAGCCTTCTCATTAATCATAATGTTCTCATCTACAAATTCAATGAAAGTAATATTATATCTACTTTTTAATATTCTAAGTTCTTCAAATAAACTATCAAAACTTCGTAATCTATAACTATCATAAAGTCTAAAACAAAAATTACAGCTTTGTGGACAACCTCTTGAATAAAGTGCAGTAAAACATCTATCCGTATGTGATGCAGATTCATGTTTTGCCAAAGCATAAGCATCAATAGGAAACAAATCCCAAGCAGGAAATGGTAGGTCATCTACTGGTCTGACTAATGGTGAAGCTGGATTCATAACTAACTTACTACCATCCATATATGCAATACCAAGTAAATCTTTTTTAGATGTCTTGTGTTCAATTGAATCTATTAATCCCACCCAAGAAGTTTCACCCTCACCATGAACCACATAATCTGCTCCAGTTTCCGTAATAAAATATTCAGGACATGCACTTGGCCCATTTGAACCCAATACCAATACTTCAGGTCTATTTTTAGCCCTATTAATATACTTACACACTTGTATTGATTTTTGAAACATTTGATATCCATAAACCCCAACTCCAACTACATCATACTTTTCTCTACTATCTAAAAAAGTTTGTATTTCTTCATCTGGATAATGATATAACTCTTGATTCCAAATTTCAACTTCATGGCCTTCTTCCAAAGCAACTGCAGCAATATACGCAACTCCCATTGGAAATTGGTTCAAGTGTGATAGATGATCTACTGTTATTAATAATATTCTCATTTTAATTATCTCTAATATAAATATTATCTCTTTAAAAACTCCTGCAAATCCTCTGGAGTTCCTAATCCCCACATTTGTTCTTTATCAATATGATATGTTTTTACCTTTTTTCCATCTTCTATACCTTGATTATAAACAGGACAAACATAAAACTCATTATTGGTTCTAATATCTTTTTCTATCATCTGTTTAGCATATTTTACATAATCAGAACCCCTTGTCCAAAAATATACCCCAACTGTTGCAATATCACTAATTGGATCCTTTTCGGCAACTCGTTCTACGAATCCATCTTTATTTAATTTTGCAAAACTCCATTTCGGGTGGGTTGCAGTAAATGTCAATATACCACCATCTATATCATCTGCTATCATAGAATACATAAACTCATTACTATTCCAATCAAGATATTGGTCTGAATTTGCCATCAATAATGGTTCATCGTTATTAATATACTTTTCTGCTAATAATGTGGTACAGGCTGCCCCTTCTGTCATTTCATCTATCTGAACTATTTCACAATTAGGTGAAATTAAATTTAACAAATGTTTTAAATTATATTTTTCATAATGTTCTTTTTGGACAACATAAATATATTTAGCATCTATGTTCAAACTTTCTACTACTAACTGAATCATTGGTTTTCCATTTACATCAACCAATGGTTTTGGAAAACTATATCCAACCTCTTCAAATCTTTTTCCAGCACCTGCCATTGGTATAAGTACATTCATATTTCCTCCTTGCCATTTTGGTTTAACTTCTTCTTTCTTGTCGGCCTCATCTATAACTCTCCTAACTTTCTCATAAGAAACATCATTACAATCCTCAACCGCACAAAGATATGCTCCACTACTTAAAGCTGCTTTTCTACCAACATGAGAATCTTCAATAATAACAGTTTCATCGGGATTTACTTCAGCCTTTATCATACATTTTAAGTACATCTCTGTATTTGGCTTCGAATTCTTTACATCTTGATTAGAATAAAAAAATTCAATATAATCTATCAAACCCTTTCTAACCAACATCATCTTACAAGATTCTCGAATAGAATTTGATGCTACACAAATTCTGTATCCCTCTGATTTAAACCTTCTAAGAATTCCTCTCATCTTTTCATCATAAATCATTTCTTCATCTATAATTTTACGAGTCATTTCTTGTTTCAACTTCCAAACTTCTTCATGTAATTCTTTTGGAAGTCTTTTTTTCTTACTTAACATATTAAGTTTCTTCGTAGTTGGAAGTCCATCATAAGTAGATAAATGTTCATCCCTTTTTATCACATACTTCTCATCAATACTTTTTAGAGCCCTATTAAGTGCATCATAATGCAATTCTCTAGCATCAACCAAAACACCATCTAAATCAAATACAATTAATTTAATCATATTCTCTGTTCCAAATAATGGTCTTGTACATTATCATGTCCAACGTGTAAAATTATTTCATTACCACATCCTATATATCCACTCCCCACTCCCCATTGAACTGGCATCGAATATGGATAAATTCCTGTATTCCAAGTGGCCCTACTCATTTGTAATGGAGCTCTTTTTGGATTAGTTTCCATCAATCTACAAAATTCCTCTAACCAAAGTCTACCTCTTTTCTTTCGAGTACAAAAACTAGCCCACCATAAATCATAAGTTAAACAATTCCCACGACTTTCATCTTCATCTATATAATAATCTCCATCATTTCCACGAGTATGTATTCCATCAACCTTCACCATTTGTCTTTCGTTTGTAGGTACACATAATCCAAATTTATCAGTAATGGGAAGTAAAGTTTTTACTTCGTCTGAAACAAACATCAAGTCTGAGTCTACTGATATAGCTATATCTGCATCTGAATTAAGTAATCCTTTGGCCTCATAATAATCACAACAGTGCCATCCCCACCTATGATTAGACTTTGTAAAAGGACTATTATCAATATCAACTAATTTAACCCCTACATCAGAATAATTAGTTGCAA
>Ga0080013_1003239_pt1 | contig 17507 bp, 33 predicted proteins | sample ETNvirenome_6_85_FD_69236 | JGI IMG/M metagenome (GOLD analysis project Ga0080013, IMG submission 69236) | Marine viral communities from the Pacific Ocean - ETNP_6_85 (SPADES assembly) (version 2) | ecosystem: Environmental > Aquatic > Marine > Oceanic | place: Pacific Ocean | collected 2013-06-19 | reverse complement strand
AGGTGGCTGAACCTTATTGAGATTGAGTCTCATTATCGATCAAATAAAATAATCCTTGCTTTTCTCATTTATTCTTATTGAGATTGAGTCGCATTATCACTACCAGGATTATAAAAAAACACTTGACTTTTAATATTATTCATAAGTGAAAATAACACTTGACTTTTAAATATATTCATTGTAGGGCTTGGGTAAAAGATGATCTGGAAACCTGGCTGCGCTCGGGCCGATCTGAAAAGCAATTCTTGTTTCTTGTTATAAAATCGATTATATTAAGGGTATGAAAAGAACCCCAAATCTAAAAGTTGCTATTGAGACTCAGTCTCAACAGATATTGAGACTCAATCTCAACAATGGGAGAGAGGGGGAAATAATCGACAACTTAAACAAACGAGAGGACATATTCACTATGAATAAACCTAATGAGACTACTGAAGACACTCTAAAAGCAGATTCTACAAAGGAAGCTGTAAAAAGTGTAGTAGATGAGAACACTAAATCTGAGAAGAAAATACGCTGGGATGGACTAGCCATAGAGCAAATTACAGATTCTATGGATATGTTATTGGATGCTGGATTAACTACTGAAGACGTTAAGAGAAAAAACCCAAAACTCTATGACACCTATCTCAGAATTAAATCTGGTGAGATTGTTGCAAAAGGTTCTAGAACTGAAACTCTATTATCTCAGTTTATGGTAACCCATCCAGAGCACCCTCTGAGTAAATTTGTTCTAGAGCATAGCGCTAGTTTCGACTTTCCAGAGATGGAGGCGATAATTCGCATTAATGGTGCGAAAAAACCTAAAGAGGAGGTGGCGAAAAAATAGAGCTTAACACGCTCGGACGATCTGAAACGGCTAGACTAACCCTCTAGCCGTTTTTAGTATATAAAACTAAATAAGGTATATTATGAAAACTTGTATAGATAAATATAGAGAGAAGAAACTCAAGAGTAGAGAAATTGCTGCTTACGAGATTGAACACTCTATAAACAAATGGCATCTCTATACGCCACAAGAGAAGAAATTGACGTTCTCTACGCTGGATAATGTCATAGACTATTTACTGGCTATGAGAGATGTTCACTATACTCTATGTCAAGACGTAGAGTTATTCGATAGAAACAAAAAAATTAGATATAAAGAAATTCATAGAATAGTCGTAGGGCTGGAGAATATGAAGGAAAGCGATAACTTTCGCAAGAGAGTTAGACGGCACAGATTACTAGCGATACCTAGAGAGAAACCAGTACCCAAAATAGATTCTAAGCTGCTGAGACCAATACTCAGAGAGGAAAAGACGTGGTAGACAATAAACAAATAGAGACAGAAAGACTGCTGAGAAAATATTATAGAGACTCCAATGCGTCAGGTATAGAAGATGCTATAGAGATGAGTCGCTATTATAATGCTAAATCTATAGAGTTTAAAGCTCTATATAAAAAATATGGATATAAAGAAGCTGTAAAAAGATTTGATGATAGAAAATTTAAGAGAAAATATTATAGAGATGAAAGCGAGATAGAGTATTTTAACCAATATTGTAAATAAATTGAGAGACAATAATGCTAATATATAGAGAGGAAGTAGAGTATAAAAGAAGTGTATATAATAATTGTTATTATATAATTCATAGCACCGATTTTGCCCACTTCCTCTCTATGAAATTAAGGAGAGTTAAATGAATAATCTAGAAAAATTTCCTAAAATAGATTCTTTAAAAATGAGGTCTGATTTTCTAGACGAAGTATTTGATAGAGATATGAATGATGTTTATGGAAATTTACTATGCTATACAATAGATAAGATAAGAGCTATTGTTCGTAATGATAGAAAGTATGAGTGCAAATATTGCAGAGAGTATTTTCTTATATCTCTTAAGGGTAAATGGTCGTTAGAGAATGAATATAATACGACAAAGTCAGAGCTAGTTAAGTTTTGGAGAAAACTAAAAGTCTATATGTGGTTAGAAATTATAACAAGAAAAGACTCTTATATTTCTCTGTTATGTACCTCTGAAGTAAGAGAATGGTTTGAGTCTAAAGAATTAGCTTTTAGCGAAAAGCTAGGGTATTATTTAAAATAAATAAGGAGACATATATGATATGTAGAGATTATTATACGGAAGAGCAAGAACCCTGGAGAACGGATAGGCTCTCTATGATGAAAGAGAGAGCGAAAGAATATCTCGCTTATCTCTCTGAAATAGAGGAAGAGGAAATTGCTAGACGAAGAAAAGAGAATGCTATACTAAGAGGAATACGAAAGACTAGAGAGATAGATACTCACGGAGAGAGATGGACATACGCAGCAGTAAAGCAAAATACGATAATGCAATCCTATAAAAATTATTGTAGAGAATCATTTATATATAGAGTACTAGAATTTATTAAACTAAGATAAGGAGACCATAAATATGCTAAGAATAAAATTTAGGAATGGTTTATTTAGAGCTAGGAGAACTAGAATGGAAGAAATGGGTTCTCCGAGATATTCTAGATTTGAGCTAGTTCTATTTAAAAGATATAGAGTTCTTTTAATAGAGATAGGAAAAAACCCTAGCCATAAAATGCTCTATTGGATAGAATTTAGAATATGTGGCTTAGGGATAGACTACAATGTAGAAGCTGAAAATAATAAGAGATGGTTTAATTCATTCTATGATAAATATTGGAGTAGGTATTAAATAAGGAGACTAAATAATGTTAGCGACTTTAACTGAGAGAAAAAATAAAAAGAATAGACACAAATTTACATTCGTAAGGTGTTTTAATGGAGAGATTAGTCCCTCTATATCTCTTAAGTTTTATTGTGTAGAATATTATCGTAATTACGGAGAAGAAAAAGATAGAATTAAAATGCCAGAGAGTATTGATATATGGATAAATACTGCTAGATGGAATATTGAAATAGACGGAGAGATGGAAGAGGAGAGGTTTATACGCGAATATGAGAGAGAAGAAAAAAAGAAGAGAGCAGAAGAGGAAGAGATAGAAAGACTAGAAGTGGAGATGATGGAAGATAGTTGGGAATGGCACGCAGAGAATGAGTAATATACAATACAGCTACGATAGATGCCCACATACTAGAAAAGAACATCTCGTAGAGTGGGCTATGAAAAGATTTAATATAACCAAGAGTAAGGCAAACTCTTATAACAAAAAACGACTCTATGCGATATGGTATAGAGAGAAAGATAAAGCTAAATGAAGAGTCTAACTCAGAGAATAAAAAAGTGGATTAGATTAAAAGAGAAAATAAAGAATAAAAAAAATAAGGAGAAATAGAGATGGCACTAGATAAAGAGACGTTAAAAGCGATCAGAGAGCAAGGAAACCAGGCTCTGAAAGCAGTTGGAGAGAAGCTAAACGTAAAGATAGATTTAGGTAATTGTAGCTATTCAGAGAGTGAAGCTACTTTCCAAATGAAAGTAAATATACTATCAGAAGATGGAGAAGTTATTACTAAAGAATGGGAAGCTTTACTAAGAATGGCAAAGATGAGAGACTTTGATATAGAGAAAGAATATACTCTCAATGGTAGTAAAGTAAAGCTAAAAGGATATAACTCTAGAGCTAGAAAATGGTGTTATATAGTAGAGTATGTAAAAGATGGTAGAGTGGTGAGAGTAGGAGACGAATGGTTTAATAGAGCAGTTTACGGGTTTGACCATACTGGTAGAAAAATTCCTACAGAGAATAAAGATTCTAACTGCAAATCTGGTAGCTGCGGATGCTAGAGACAATTAAACATCTATTAGGTTTGTGTGGAGAGCCACACGGATTTACACATTATGTGTATATATATGTATCATTTGTAATAACCCATATAATTCTACTAGCAAAGATAATAGAGTCTTGGCTAGAGGATAAATTTAGGAGATAGAAATGGACGATTCTAATTTAATTCAAGCTCTACGATTATTGCTTGGAGACAAAAATATAAAAGAGATAAAAAGCGTCAAGCTAAGTATGGACGATAGAGGCAAAGATATAATCTCTTTTAAAGACCAACAAGATAGAGAAGTATCTATGGAGGTAACTATTCATTACGATAATAGGAGTTTTGACGTAGTATAGAGAATGAATAATTTTATAACATATAAAGACTTTACAAACAACCTGGCGAGAGTAGGGTGTAAACTCTATTCAAGTAATGGTTGGAGTAAACCTAATAACCTAGAGTATTACTTGAGATAGGAGAGCCTATGATGTAATACTCTAACAACTAGAATAAGGAGAAAATAGATGTGTGCTATATACGGAATGGCTAAAAAGCAAAATGCACAGACAGAGTCTCAGATGAAAAAGGTAGAGAGAGTTCTCACTAATCTGACTAAAGAGTCAGTCATTAGAGGAGACCAATCTACTGGTCTAGCTTTCTTTAAAAAGGAAAGTAATCCTATTATCTTTAAGTCTCTATCTAAATCTAGCGATTTAGTAAAGAATAAAGATTGGAAGAAGATCAGAGATGAGCTAACCCCAGAGACTAGTATAGTTCTGGGACACACTAGATATGCTACCCATGGTAGCGTCTCTCTAGAAAATGCTCACCCTTTCAGGATAGGTTCTATCGTAGGCACTCATAATGGAGTAATATGGAATCACGAAGATATCTCTGTAAACAAGAAAAAAGTTTACAAGGTAGATTCTCAATCTATATTTGCTCTATTTGATGCCAATGAGAACCTTCAAGAATGTCTAGACGAAATCTATGGAGACTACGCACTCTCTTGGGTAAGAGACAATAACAATGTTCTCAATCTACTCAAAGAGAAAGGTAGACCAACTGCTTTTGCCTATTGGAAAGAAGCGAGAGTTTTATTTTATGCCTCTACTCCAGAGATATTAAAGAAATCTCTGAAGAATACTGGTGTAAAAGCAAACGTACATGAGACTAATAACGATACTCTATATACTCTTGATACAGAGAAACTCTCTGACAAGATAAATTGGAGTAAAAAGAAGTACGATACAAACTCTCTTGCATCTAATTACGTAGTAGATTATGGTGGATATAATCATTGTTCGGTAGGTAATACAGACTACAACAAGACTGAAGAATGCACAGATTGTAAGAAACCTACAGAATGGTGGGACTTAATCTATTACGATATGGAAGACAAATTCGTTTGTTTAGAGTGTGAGTATGATAAGAACGAGCTATCAGATAAGGAGATAGAACACGGAATAGAGTGCTCTTGGTGTGGAGATTGGTGTGGAGTCTCTTATAAGATAGATGGCTATTATATATGCGAAGATTGTAATCACTATAATTACACTAGACCATATAATAGTAAAGAGAGAGAGGAGAAGCCTAATGATAATCAAGGACGATTCAGTTTCTGGAGTTAAGAAAAAGAAATCTGCAGTTATTGTTGGTATAAGCAATCCGATCAGAGTTCGTTCGAAGTTATACGTAATGAAGAAGCTATATGAAAAAGCTCAGAGAAATCCATTCGTAGATACTGAGAGCTTTGAATCTTATTTGAAATATGTTGCTCAACAGATAGAGGATATAGAAGGAGTGAAGGTAGAGAGTACTAAACCAAATGAGATATACAAAACTCTTAAGTCTCTAGGGTGGTTAAGAGAGGTCAATTATATGGCTTTCTATGTAATAACTACAAACTACGCAATAGCGTGAGGAGGATTTATGCCTACTGAAAGTAATGTAGAGAATCCTAATCCTACTAGCGAAGATAATCCTGTCGTAAGAGAGGATATTCTTTGTAATTGCTGCGAGCAAGACCTAGCTAGAGAAGGCGAGTATACAGACTGGGAAGTAGAAGGAGAAGACTACAATAACCTATGTGAAGCTTGTGTAGACCAAACTTGTTGCTGTAATTCATGTGGTGAGATTATGTGGAGTGATGGAGATTATAGAAGATGGACAGAATACGGAGACTGCTACTGCGAAGAGTGCTATTACGAGAGATACACGTATTGTGCTGATTGTGATACAGAGATGGATAATGATGATGCTATTTACCACGAAGAGAGAGGTGAATCTCTCTGTGATGGATGCTATGAAGATGGAGGTGAAGTAGATTTAGACAGCTATCATCATAGAGATATGGATAATACGTCAGAAACTTTTAGATTTATCAAGTCTAAGAGAATGGTTGGTCTAGAAGTAGAGTGCTACTCTGATGGATGGGATTACTGGGATGAGGCAGAGGTAGAAGGAAACTGGAGAGCAGTACACGATGGCAGCATAGAGGCACACGGAGATGGTTCAAGAGGAGTAGAGTTTGTATCTAGGTCTCCATCTAATGGAGATGGACTATATAAAGATGTCTTATATCTATCTGGATTTGTAAGCGAAGGCTTCTCTGTTAATAGAAGTTGTGGGATGCACGTACACGTAGACGGAAGAGACTTAGATTACAAAGGTCTTAAATACGCACTACTTATAGGTAAATCTGTACAGAGTATTATCTATATGATGCTACCTCCATCTAGGAATAATGGTAGGTGGTGTAGGAGAATACCAATGAGTAGAGAGTCGATTCTTAGGATATCTAATAATGAAGAGTTTATAGATAGTTGGTATGCTTCTTGGGGAGTAGACCCTTCTATGGAGAAATACAATAACTCTAGATATTGTGGAATGAATATGCACGCTAGAATAATACACGGCTCTATAGAGTTTAGGTATCACTCTGCGACTATTAACCCTACTAAGATAATTAATTGGATTAAGATATGTACTGCAATCGTAGATAAAGCTAAAGAGATATCTATGAAACCAGAGAATAACCCTTTGCTAGATATAATCCAAGAAAGAGACTTAACATATTCAGAGTTCTTTGAGTTGCTAGGTCTAGACAAAGGCGTTCTTGGATACGTTGATAAGAGAATGAGGAAGTTCTATAACTATGAGAAGAAAGAGGATTACGAAGCTATAGAATATTATATATAAATAGTATATATATATTATATATATTCGCCCTACGTACTTACAATATATGCTTATAATGATAGTTTGTCAACAGGTAAATTAAATTGTTGCAAGAAAAGTTTAATAATGTTTATATTGTATCATAGCATAAGAACAATAAATAATAACTAAGGAAAATAAATGCCAGCAATAGGTTTTAAATATCCAGAGGGAGATGAAATCTCGTTCGAAGATGCTCTAGAAAATAAAAAGCTAGACATAGAAAGAATGGGAGTGTACGTAACTGCTCTAGAGGAGATGGCTAAACAGAGAGACCCAGATAGAAAGCCATCTGTTACAGAGTTAATTAATGGTACGTGCCAGGCATATCTACAAAGAACTGAGGTCTATCATATAGACCCTCAGGAATATGCTTTCTCTCTGGCTGGAACTATGCACCATAGAATACTAGAGAATAATGCAAGTGAAGATGAAGCAGAAGTCTCTTTAGAAGGAATAGAAATTACTGGGATTGTAGACTTATACGATAGTAATACTAAGACTCTAGTTGACTATAAAAATACTGGCTCTTATAAAGCATCTCAAGTACTAGGAATGGAATTCTATTTAGAAGATGACCCTAGTGGTGCAATCTATAAGAGAAGTGGTAGATGGGGCAAAGCTGGTACTCCGAAAAAAGTAAAGAGGTATTTCCAGAATCCAGAGAAAGCAGATATGGGTGATTGGGCTCTACAAATAAATATGTATAGATTTATGTTAGAGTCTACTGGAAAACAAGTAGAAAAAATGTATGTACAAATGACAGTTAGAGATGGTGGCTTAGTAGCCGCTAGAGATAGAGGCATAGAGAGGAATATATATTTAGTTGAAGTCCCATACATACATAACGACCACTTGTTAGACTTCTTTAAAGAGAAAAGAGATAGGTTACTAGAAGCTCTAGAGAGTAAGAAAGTACCTAATAAATGCAACGATAAAGAAACTTGGGATGGAATCAAGTGTCAGCGTTTCTGCGACGTAAGACATCTCTGTCCTTGGGTTTAAGGAGAATAAATACTTATGGAGAATAATGTATTTGAAGTTCTAGATAAAGTAGATGTATCAGAAAAGTCTGAGAAAAAAGGTAGATTTACTTATCTAAGTTGGGCTTGGGCAGTTAGAGAGTTACTTAGAGTATCTCCTAATGCTACCTGGAAAGTTCACGAATGGGGAGTCGAAGGTAGTAGACAACCTTATATGCAGACACAAGCTGGTTGTTTCGTAAAAGTGTCTGTAACTGTGAACGAGATTACTAGAGAACAAGTTCACCCAGTTTTAGATAATAGAAACCAACCGATTAAGACACCAGATGCGTTTCAAGTTAATACATCTATACAAAGATGTCTAGCAAAAGCAATAGCTCTACACGGATTAGGGTTATATATATTTGCTGGGGAAGACTTGCCAGACACATCACTAGAACAATCTGAGATAGATCAGCTGGTAAAACTAGCAGAAAAAACTGGAGACAAAGATGTAGTAGAGAAGCTAAGGTCTCAAGTGCTTGGAGGAAAAATTAATAGAGCAAACTTTAATTCTGTACAAAATAGATTATTAGAGCTTGCCAAACCAAAAGAAGAAAAGGAGAGCGTAGATGAGTAATGTAGATAGTATACTAGATTCTTCATCAGAGGCTTATTACGACCCAGCAGCAGACTTCTCTGGAGTTATGCCAGAGGGTAGTTATAAAGCCTATGCTACTGAGCTAACTCTTAAAGAAGACTTAGTGGTAAGAAGTAAATATCTAGCAGATGTATATGAAGTTACGTTTGAGATAGCTGAGGAAAACTCAGATTATACCTACGAGAAAGACGGCAAAGAAGTTAGCGGCAAGGCTTTCGTAGGTAAGAAGTTAAGGTCTAAAGGATTCTTTAGATTTAAAAAGCCTAACCCCGAAACATACCCAGACCTAGAAGAAAATAGTGGCTCTAATAAATCATATATGGAGCTAGTAGAGTCTTTCGGTATTGAACTAGAGGAAGATGAAGAAGGAAGATTCTTTCTCCCTAGTGTAGATGAGAGCGATATAGTAGGAGTTCCAGTTATTATAGATGTGTATCATAGTAATTGGACAGATAATGAGAACAAGGAAAGAACAACTCCTAGAGCTGGAAGTATCTTTAAGTGGGATGGGCAAAAGAGAAGATTGAAAGATTTGCCTTTCTAGTTGTCGAGTAAGGGAAAAGAGGGCACATATTTTTATATTATTTTTCTATGTGCCCTCAATTAAAGAGAGTAGGTTATGACGTATAGTGAATTTTTAGATATATTAGTTGAGCACAAAATTAATTTTGAATACGTAGGGTTTCAACATTCTAATGAAATAACAATCCCTACAGGTAATGAAAGAGAAATTTATACATTCAATATATCACTTAAACCAGACGAAGAGAAACAATATAAGGGTGTCTGATATTTTAGAGGATTTTTATGGGATACTGGAAGAATAAATTAATAGAAGAACAAGACAGAAGAAGAAGATTTAGAGGAATCGCAAGGGTACTAGAGGATAAAGAATATCCAAAGAGTGAGTGCTGCGATTCAAAAATAATTCTAACTGATATATGCTCTGACTGTAAAGAGCATACTAACATTAAACCAATAGAAGAAAAGGAGGTTAGATGAAGGTATTTTCAATGTTCTCTGGAATAGGAGGATTTGAATTGGGAATAAAACGAGCTATCCCAGATGCTGAATTTGTAGGCTACTCTGAGATAGATAAATACACAACTAAAATATATGAAAGGAGTTTTAAGGGTGTTAAAAACTATGGCGACGCAACTAAAATTAACGAACGAGAGTTACCAGACTTCGACTTACTCGTTGGAGGATTTCCTTGTCAAGCTTTCAGCATTGCTGGAAAGAGAAAAGGATTTGAAGACACGAGAGGTACGCTCTTTTTTGATATCGCAAGGATTCTTGAGCACAAGAAACCAAAACATATTATACTCGAAAATGTACGAGGCTTACTTTCTCATGAGTCTGGAAGAACTTTCCAGACAATCCTTAGGGTTCTCTCCGACCTTGGGTATATGGTGCAATGGGAGCTACTTAATAGTAAGAACTACGGAGTCCCACAGAATAGGGAGCGATTGTATATTATCGGACATCTTGGAGGAGGAAGTGGACGAGAAGTATTACCTATCGGGCAAGTCGTTCAAGAGAATAATAGAGAGAACAAACCGATAGAGCTCACTAAGAACGTAGCTCAAGCATATCGTGTCTATGATCAAGACGGAATATCTACAACATTAAAGTCTGAAGGTGGTGGTATAGGTGCTAAGACTGGTCTTTATAATGTAGGTGCTAGGTTTAGAAAAGGAGAAGTGATATTAAGTGATACATCTACTTGCCTCGATGCTAACTATTATAAAGGATTTGATAATATGGGACAGAGAACTGGTGCTACCAAAATAAAAGTAAAAGAGGCTACTAAGAAAGGCTATGCTTTAGCTGAAGAAGGAGACTCTATAAACCTATCTGTACCTAGCTCAAAGACTAGAAGAGGTAGGGTAGGTAGAAAAGTGGCACAAACACTAGATACAAATATGAAGCAGTACACACTACAGAAATCAAACATTAGAAGGCTTACTCCACTTGAATGTGAGAGGCTGCAAGGCTTTCCAGATGGTTGGACAGAGGGATTATCTGATACGCAAAGATATAAAGCCCTTGGAAACGCAGTTACAACTAACGTAGTTTATGAAGTAGTAAAAAGGATATATTTATGAAATTTAAAATGGTAGAAGATTTAGAATCTTTACTCATAGAGAAAGGTGACGGTAACACACAAGAAGATATAGATAATTTCATTAGATTTATATGGACTCAAGCAGAGAAGAGAGGTCTAATGGTAAAATTTAGAGAGGATAATAATGAAGGTAGAAAAGTGGGTAGAAATAGAGAATCAAATGTGCAGTCTAATGGGATGGAAGAGAGGGATTGATGAGATGGTTGAGGCAAAGATTGAAGTCTCGCCAGGCACTCCGATCTACGAACTCTCTGGAAGAGAAGATAAATTACTATTGTTTAAACTTAGAAAAAGATATGAAAGGTTTAGAGACTCAACAAATAAAAGATTCTATGGATATGAAGAATCATCTTTTTGAGGAGCTAAGAGAATTGGTGGAGAGATATTAAATAATAGACTTAATTAACATGGGTATAAATTATAAAATACTTGGTTAGTTAGGTTGGCATTTAATCTTGGATTGGCATCTTCTCTCCGCCATAAAAATTATGAAAAACAAAAAAAAGAAACCAACAATAAAAGAGCTGCAAGCAGATATGCAGACTATTTTTAATGTACTCAGTTCTATAAACTATACAACAGATACGTTAAGAATATTAATAGAAAACTATTTAGAAATGAAAAAAGAAACAGAGAAACTGGCTAAATTTATGGAAGCCAAAACGGAGAAAATGAAAAATGAAATCGCAGAAGATACACCGATGGCTGAGTCAAAGAATAGCGAAAAACCTACCTAAGAATTGTTCGTGGTGCGAGAGAAGTGATAGTGAAAGATGGGTTCCACTACTTCTCTGTGATAATAACTTTATTCATAATAGAAAACATTTTATATTATGCGGAGATTGTTATAGCTACTATGATAGAGCTGAGGCTGATTATAGATTTTGGATAGAAAGAAATATGAAGTCAAGCAGCGCTTGTCTATGTGGAGGTATTTATAATGGCTAGTAAGAGTAAGCAAAAGGGAAACAGATTTGAAAGAGAATGCGTTGATATCGCTAATCAGATGGAATTAAATTCAAAGCGAGCATGGGGCTCGGATGGAAGGTCTATGGGACAAAATGAGCAAGTAGACTTGATGATTAACGAATACAAAGCACAATGTAAAGTAAGAAAGAGGGTAGCAAAATGGCTGAAACCCACACAGGAAGTAGACATACAGCTGGTAAAAGAAGACAGAGGGCAGATATACGTGATCCAGAGGTACGAAGAATGGTTAGAGATGGTGAAATCTCTTTCTCTTCAAAACTCAAAAGAGTAAGAGAGACTAGGGCTAACTACGCAGACTATAGTAGAGATGCTATGGTAAAGCATTACGCAGAAATCGAAACTCTTCTAAATTATTTCGATGATGAGTGGTTTGATTTTAAGGGCTTACAAGCATACAATAAATCAAAGGCACCAAGAAAACTGTTAAATACAACATTGGTAAACAAACCTTTTAGATGTATGGAATGCAAAAGAGAGTACCATCTATATAAAGAGTGGACTGGCGAGATTAAATCTGAGTACCTGGATAGAGATGTATTTTGTAATATACCATTAGACAATAAGGAGTGCATGGCTTGCCTAGAAAAACAGAAAAGTGCCCTACCTGCGGAACAACAGTAAAGAAACAAAAGCATACGCAGCAAATACAAAATATGAGAATGGCTTATAGTAAAGAATGTTTGAATTTAATAGACCACGCCATAAAAGAGATTGATCAATATAGAAATATAAAATTCTCTGAAACTGATATATACGGGTTTCTTAGTCAGATAAAAAATTGTGATGGAGATATGGTAGTGATGGCTATTAATAACTTTATTAAAGCAAATTCTCCACAAGAAGGTAAAGGTCTCAAGTACCTTGCCGCTATAATTAATAACAACAACTCTAGTAAGACAGCTAAGAAGAGACACGAGTTTGTTACGATGGATAGAATACCACCTAAAATAGATTAAGGAGCAAAGCATGAGTAAAATTTGGGACTTAGTACAAGAGGTAGCAGATAGAATGGCTATCGATTTACACAAGATAGATTTCTTAGAGCTTACATTAGAGCAGCAAATGGAATTGATATCGATGGCTGAAAATGAGGTTTTAGGGATATAAAAAAGAGGATATATGCACAACACAGAAACAGAAGAGTCTTTGTTATGTTGTCTGATTAATAAACCAGAGAACATAGTTAAAGTATCCAAGTGGATTGAAGAAGATGATGTATTTTATAGTAGCTTCAATAGGGATATATGGAGAACGATAAAGAAGATGGATAAGAATGGAGATGTAATAGATGTAGTCTCTATTATACATAAGTTCCCATCTAAGAAGCATGGTAATAAAGAAATATCCTATACCATAAGTGGAATCTTTACTAAAGAACCTACCTATACTCAAGCTGAGCATTACGCTAGGCTACTGCACGAACATTGGCTTCGGAGAAAGATGGTAGTTCACTCTCATGAACTTATAAAAACTGCAGAAGATAATTCAATAGACCTTAATTCTCTAATCAACAAGCTGAATAACGACTCTTCAAATCTTATAGGATTAAGACCTTCTAATAATGATTTTGATATAGATGAAGTTCTTAATGAGACTAATGATTCTATATTTAATAGTAGAGGTATTATAAAGACTGGCTTGGAGAAGCTAGATACTGTAATACACGGAATGACTAGAGGAGAAATAACAATTATAGCTGGCAGACCAGCGAATGGAAAGACAACTGTAGCTGCAAACATAGCTAGGCAGTTAGTTTTGTCTGGTAAGAAAGTTATAATGTTCAATAGGGAGATGCCAAATACAGAGATGATGAAGAAGTTTATTGCTATGGAATCAGATAGTTTATCATACAAAGGACTTAGACACGGAACTAAAGAAGCTATGCCAGAGATACATAGAGCAATGGATTACATAAAGAAAAACTATAAAGATAAATTATTTATGTATGATGCTATTAGGGATATGCAAGAAACATTTAACGAGATAAAAAGAATTAAACCAGACGTTGTGATAGATGACCATATAGGGCTAATAGAATACCCATCTAGAGACAACAGAGACTTAAGACACAAGATACGTGAAACAACTATGCGATATAAGTGGCTCGCCAAAGGCGATGATATGTGCGTAATCTTAGTTTCACAGCTTAATAGAAACATAGAACATAGGATAGATGCAACGCCAAGATTGTCAGACCTAGCGGAGTCTGGATCACTCGAACAAGATGCGGAAATGGTAGTGTTCACGCACTATCCCTATGTTTCTAGATATGGAGAAGAAGATTCTAATGGTAGGATATGGATGCCGAATGAGATTATGTTGATAGTGTCTAAGAATAGATATGGTACGCCTGGTTCAGTAGAGATGGGATATTCTGGAGATAGCTGCAAGCTATTCAATACAATAATCGAAGCGAATGAGCACGAGAAGAATAAAAATTTACAAATAAAAGAGGAAATTAACTTTGCGTAGTTTAGTTGTAAAGTCTATAATACACTCTTACGGTATATACCCTACTGTAGTAATGGATAAAGACTTAGATGTTAAGGCGATGTATATTCCAGAAGAAGATAAAATAATTATTAAAGATTTAGAATTAAAATCTGGAGATGCAAAAGATTTTATGCTTACTATTCTTCACGAATGCAAACACGCTTTAGATGCTAGAAGAATAGGTGTTAAAAAGTTTATAAGAAAATATTGTCAAGCTGGTACTATGGCAGTACATTGCGGCAAAGACCCTTATGCGAATAATAAGTGGGAGATAAAGGCAGATAAGTGGGCTGAAAAAGAGTTTTATAATAATTGGAGAAGTGATGATAGTAGTGAAAAAGACAAAAAATAAACCATTATCTAAGATGTTATCTGAGTTTAAAAAGAAGGTTAGAGAAAGTAGTATACTACTAGAGCTGGAAGAGCGAAGATTTTATACTAAGCCCTCCCAGCTTAGGAGGGAGAGAGAGAAAAAACTTGCGAGAGCTAGAAAGAAATAAGTTTTATTCCGTGTGTGTGCGCCAGGGGTACGGTTTTGCTCGTTCCGTGCCCCTAAATTTTATCTAGGAGCAACAGGCTCCTGCATTCTTAATATCTCCATAAGAGTATTTATATCCATTCTACCTACACCAGAAGTATCTTGAGGTAATGGCTCTTGCGTTCTCATTAACATTTGTAAAGTCATAGGACTATCCACCTCACCAACAGTTCCTCCGCCATATGTTCCCATATCCTGCTTCTTAGTTGGTTCTACCATATTAAGTAGTTGCTGCAAAACATCTATATTCATTTTTCCTATATTGCTTGGAATAACTTGAGTATCTTCCTTTACATCTACATTCGTTTTATCACTAGTAGCTTTTGATAAAAACTCAGCTACATTAGATTCTTTAAAAATATCATCTATCGACTTAGACCGAGGTGATGTTTCTAAGCTAGGGCTAGGCTCTCTGCTTCCAAGTGCTCTATATACACCTATTAAAAACGATGGAGAGCGAATTAGACGCATTCTAGCCCTATCGCTAAGGTCGCCCCACAGGGGAGAAAAAGCTTTTTCTTCAAATTCCCTTGCAAAAGCAGATGCCTTAAGTAATTCTTCCTTTGAAAAGTTAGCCTTGTCTAATACTTCTTTAGCATCATACCCTTTAGGCTTACCAGCCCATTCATAAACTCCCCTACCATGAATATCTTTCATTTTTTGTATAGCGGCTTGCTCACTTTGTGGAAACATTTCTGCTATCATTTTTTCAAATTCATTCATCTCTTTGTTCTTTCTTTTTTTTGTTCTTTTATCTAAACCCACGAGACATTGCTACTCTAAGCAAATCAAGAATACTTGGAGATTGAGCACTGCCAGTTTCTATATTAGGCATAGGAGCTTCTTGCATTCTGTAGTTAGGACTCATTGGGTTTGTTCTTGCATCTTCATGGTAGCTGTCAAAGAAATTTATAAGCCTATCACTTTCTTCTCGCTCTAAAGCTCTTGCTTTTTTTAAAACTCTATTTTTTAAACCAGAGCCTAACTTATCAAAGTTTTTTCCTTGTTCTAAGTATTCTTTAACTGCAAACGCATCTCGCAACTCTTCATTGCGCGGGTCGCCCATTACATATCTTCCCTCTTTTTTGCTTCTATCTCCAAACATTCTCATTCTTCTTACGTAGTTGCTTTCCATCTCTCCTGTAACAGGATTTCTACTCATGCCAGTTGGAGAGCTTCCTTGAAATTTAGATAGGTAATACCTTATTTTATTTTCATCTGTATCTCTAACCTTTTCTCCTTCTGTTGCCATATCCTCAAGATTTTCAAGATAGTCGTAATAGTCTTTTGGCCTACTTGGAGTTGTGTAAGCGCCTGTAGCGTACCCAAATTTTTCTTCAGGCGGAAGAAAACCTTCTGACCTTCTAATCTGCAAGCTATCAGATAAAAATTCTGCTATATCACTAGCATTTATTATATCATCTATTGATTTTTTATTTTGTCCATTCATCTTTTTTTTCTTTCTGCAGCTTTTTCATTAATCTCTTACGAGTTTTATTTTCTACTGCTAATTTTCTACGCTTTCGCTTTCTCTCTTTTGCTTTTTTATTCGGCATATCTATTGACTTGATTTGTCTCCAAAAACTTTTCTGACATCTAACTTGGTAAAGTCATCGAATAGTTTTTGAGCATTGCCTTTATACTCACCAGACCTCATTAAATCCAACATTATGGCAACCTTAGTTGAAGTTTCTTGCCTTTCATCTTCAATCATTTTCTCATAAAAAGTATCATCTCTTTTAACGAGTGATTTTATTTCCCTGTCGGTAAACCGACTTGCCTCTGGCATGCTTCTGTAACCTACCTCTGGAAAGCTTTGTCCGAAAATGCCTACATTATTTTTCAATATTTGATTAACTATAGAGATTAAAGTATCTGCTCTAGCTTCTCCATAGTAAGGCATACTTCCATATTTATTTTGTAATGCTGAACCTACAACTGTCTTAGGTCTCATTAAGTCAACTAAAGTTTTTTTCTCATCATTCATAATATCACCATCTAACCTTTTCTCTCTTTTGCTTTTTTATTCGGCATTACTTATTCTTACCAAGCTTCTTTTGTAGAGTAGTTATCTATTAACCATTGTCTAATAATTGGTTCAACTACTGAATGGGTTTGGTATTCATCCGTACCAGGTTTTCCATATAAAGAACTATCAAAGCCTTCATCATGCTCAGAGCCCTTACCCATTAATAAATCTTTTCTTGTCTCGTATTTAGAGTATTTTTTCGGGTCTTTAAATCTAAGTGCATGGGCAAGCTCGCTTACCGCCATTTCAGCGCCCCCTAAACCTTCTGGTATAAAGACCTGATCCTGTAAGAATAGCTTGTTAACTAAATTACTTAATGTTTTTTTATCTCTATGCCAATCAGCTTCTCCAGGTTGAAAAATTCCAGCTCGTTCGAAACCTGGATAGTTATGAGTAGAGATAAAAGGCTTACCAGACTGTTTCCATAACTCTTTTATACCTTCTGGGTGTACCCATTTATCACCCTCAGGAGTTTTAACGCGAAAAGAACCTCGTATATTCTCGTCAAAAGATTCTTCTGGTGAATAGTATAGCTTATCTAAGAATCCAACAGACTCAGTTAGTCGTGTCAGCATATCACTCAAACTTTCTTTATAACCCTTGCGAGCACTAGTTAAGCGTGGAGCGTCTTTGCTTTTCTTATTATTTTTTGGGTTCATCTACTTACCTACTTTTTTCATAGCAATCTTATGAGACTGGGTAAAAGTCTTCCCTCTCTTCATGGATTTAACCATTGCTCTTAAATGTTTAGCTGTATGGTGCT
>Ga0080013_1003238_pt1 | contig 17508 bp, 6 predicted proteins | sample ETNvirenome_6_85_FD_69236 | JGI IMG/M metagenome (GOLD analysis project Ga0080013, IMG submission 69236) | Marine viral communities from the Pacific Ocean - ETNP_6_85 (SPADES assembly) (version 2) | ecosystem: Environmental > Aquatic > Marine > Oceanic | place: Pacific Ocean | collected 2013-06-19 | reverse complement strand
GCATTCGACTTGCTGTTGGCGATATTTTCTCCACCGGCAACGGTGACGATGGCTTCGGAATTATCCAGACACACGATCAACCTGTCGAGACTCTTGGATTCTTCAACGTCGGGATCAATGTCGAAGGACAGAAGCTTTCGAGTGAATCACAACTTCTTTCACTTGACGCCTCCGGCGCATTGATTAATGGCGGAGATCTTCTCCTTGAGTCAGGAGAGGAAGTCATTGATGCTGACCTGTTTGATGAAACTGTCGAGCCAGGTCCTGATGCTGAGTTTGCTATCACCACTGGGCCACCAGCGCCAACCTCTACCTTTGTGGTTCTTAGTGCAGCTAAGACGCCTGATCAGTCGTTCCTTGTTATACGTTCTGCAATACCTGCCGATCAGGAATTCGAAGTTCAAACAATCTCGACCTTCCAGGTCCTCAAGGCGGATCAGACCTTCGCTGTCATAAGAGGAGCAGAAGTACCCGACACGACCTTCGCCGTTGATGCTGGACCGAGCCCCGTCACAGCAACCTTTGAGGTCACACGAAGCGCAATAGCAGCAGATCAAACGTTCTCTATTGTCACGACTCAAGATACATTCGTCGTCACGACTGGGGTTGCGACACCTGACAAGATCTTCGTTACCACTACAGGCACAGCCCCGGCACCAACTCCGACGCAGGAATTCGGAGTCTCAGTTGGCGGCACAGGAGCTCCACAACCAGCTGCTCCTAACGAGATCTATCAAGTCACACTTGGACCAGCTATCTACGACATCCTTTACTCGGTCAAGACTGTCGAGACCTTTAGTGTCACTGCGTGGGAAGCTCCTTTCGATGTCACCGTTGGTGCTGACATACCAGACACGACTCTCTCTATAGAGGTTGGCCCGCAGACACCTAGTCAGATCTTCAACGTAACTCGTAACGCGGAGGTTTTAGAGGTAACTGTTGGACCGACCCTGCCGACTCAAAGCTTTAACGTTCTAATAGCAACAGTTCTCGACGTAACTGTTGGACCAGAGACACCCGGTAGCACGTTTGTCGTAACCGTTGAAGGTGCAGACACACCTGACACCACTTTCGCTGTAACGACATCGGCGTCTCCAGCTGACACTAATTACACGGTCGCGGTGGGTCCAGAGAACACCTCTAACGTCTTGGATGTGATTGTCGCGACAGGCCATGAGGTGACCGTTGGTGCTGACATACCAGACACTACCTTCCAGGTTCTTATGGCAGACCAAGAGTTTGTGGTCACTGTTGTTAATCCCTTAGCTATCGCTTTGACGTCAACAAGCTTCACTGACGGCAGCGCTATCCCATCAAACTTTGCCTATGACCAAGGCCCATGCGGAGGCGATAACGACAGCCCACAGCTGGCCTGGACAGTTACCGGCGACACCTCCAGCGTAGATCGCTACCTTCTGACTTGTGAAGACACGACCGCTGGTGGATTCATTCACTGGGCCGTCATTATTAATGACTCCCAAACTTCTATTACTGAGAACGGCACCTGGACGGATGCCACGGTCAGTGCAACCTCTTGGGATCCAGATCCTGTGAGAGCTAACGGCTGGGGCGGCCCTTGTCCACCATTTGGGACTCACACCTACGAGTTCACAATTTCAGCTATAGACGCCGGAATGAACGTATTAGCTACATCCAACGCCTGGACTGGAACCTATAGCGCCTAATTTCTGAGCAAGTCGGAAACCTAGATCCGACGATCAGAGGCCCTTATGGCTGTCTTCTATATTGATGGAGTAGCCCAGGACACCCTGGCCTTCACCCGTGGATCCATCTACCGGTTCGACCAATCCAACGCCAGCAACTCTGCTGATGTTCTGACCTTATCTGAAACTGATGACGGCGAGAACAACGCCGGATCAGCTTATGCAACAGGCGTGAGCTATTGGATTAATAACGTCGAGGTGAATCGCACCACATACCTATCAAACTTTGCTGCCGCTACCAGTAGGTTCTTTCAGATTGAAGTAGATGCTGGGGCGCCAGCAACTCTCTACTACTACGCAGTCGGAACTGCCTCAATGGGCGGCACGATCAACGTAACTGGTTAAAGCTGAGCCATGGCAACTGCTGCAACTATCTCAGCAGATGCGCTCTCGCGTATCACAAACGCTGCTTATGTCGGCAACAACTATGAGGTGGCCCTGGTCGATTCGCCAGGGACTACTTTTGGTGCGGATGACCCTTTCGCAACTGTTCTTGCAGGCGAAGTCCAGGCAGGTCTAGGTGGCTATACACGGCAGACGATTGGCTTCGTTCCTACAGACGAGGGCACCTTTGCAGATGGAAAGATTGAACTTGCACGTAAGGCTGCGCAGTTCACTCATGACGGGACACCATCCGAGGTGATCCGTTTTTCGCACGTAGTTCTGATCAGCCCAGGCGGTACAGAGATCGAATCAGTCGCCAAGCTTGCAAAACGCACTGCGTTGAGTGATGGGCAAACTGCCATCTATTTTTTCGATGTGACTGTCTACGGCGTCTTTGTCGCGAGCTAATGGCTGGCCTACTGGATGATGTAGATCTTCTGCGTAATGCAAGCAGAGCAGAAACGCTTCTAGCTCTTCGTGAAGAGGAGAGGCTGACCAAAGACCGTGTCGATGTAACCGGCCAGTGGATGGGCTTCGACGAGAACGGCCTTGGAATTGTCCGCTACGAAGGCGAGACATATAAATGTGAGGTTCTCTCAAGCTCGTGTAGGCACAAGCATTCACCCGTCAATTTGAGGCGCACGCCCAACGGAAACTTCGTTGATTGGCAGTAGGTCTCACGGAACGATAAAGCCAGCTATCGCCCCGTTGTGTCCGTAACGAATCCCTCAGTAGCGAACACCACGGCGCATGCTTATGTGACAGATACTGCTATCGCATTTAGGAATAGATCTCCACAGACTGCACAGCCTCCAGAGAACGTACCGAGCTTTCCTGGTCAGTTAGTAGCAGTAAGAACCGGGACGAATATCTGCAAGCTGTATGTAGGCAATGACGATGCAACTCGTTGGCTTGAGGTCCGTGGCTAATGGCCTCAGAAGGCGACCTATTGTCTTCGATCCTGCAGACACAGGAAGAGATCCGTGTCCTGGATGCGCAGCTTTACACTGACAAATCGGTCGAGGCTCAACGTGTTCGCCATGACCAACTAGCAACAACCGGCGAGGCCTCGATGATTGGGGTCGGCGCCAGTGGTCGTGGTTACTACCAGGATGCAAGCAAGACTTCTGTCCCTTCCGGAGTCAACCTCGCAGCCGGCCAGCCTGACGCGGTTAGTCCCTGGGCAGATCACCCGGACACAGCAGAAGATCCCGACTGGGCTCCCTCGAGATGCGCGGACGGGGTCCAGTGTCATGACGAAGATTTCTGCTACTCCTGGTTTGATTGCGACAAGTGCTCATGGTGCGAGAGCAACAAGTGCGTCCCCAAGGACCCGAAGCGGCCTTGTCAATACGACAGTGAATGTCCCTGTCCTCCTAGCGAAAACAGTCACTACGAATGCGTTGATCAGTCATGCAAGAGAACCTGTCAGATCAACTCTGACTGTGGCGAGTGTGAGGTGTGCAATACAAGTATCGGTTATTGCGGTGACGGTTGCGAGATTGATGAGCAGTGCATCCCTGGCCAGGTCAACTCAGCCCCTGATGCAAAGGCCGACAGCTTCTGTATTGACTGCGCTTGCACTACTCCTTGCGAGGCTCCGAAGTGGTGTGAGTCGAACGATGACTGTGAAGCAGGGACGATCTGCGAGGACTATCCATATAGAGGGGAGACTGACAAGAGTGGCCCTCTTAGATACTGCGTCAGCGGATGCCGAAACACTGCCGAGTGTGAGCGCGAATGTCCACCAGATCAGACCTGCGTAGATGCCTGTCCGCAGGATTCGCACTGTGTGTTCATTGAATGCGCACAAGGCGACCTGGCTTGCATTGCGGCATGCCCAAAGGACTCGAACTGTGTCGACAATTGTCCTGCTAGTGATTGCCAGCAGCCGGTATGCACTGACGGTGATTGCGTAACAAGTTGCTCCAGCAACGACGACTGCGAGGGTGATCACAACGTTTGCAACGGTGGCAAGTGCGACGATCTCGGGGCTGTCTGCATATCTGACAGTGATTGCGATTCAGGGCAGTTCTGCAATGGCGATGGTCGCTGTGAATCTGGTTGTCGATCAGACAGTGAATGCGTTGAGCCATGCCCGGCTGACGAGACCTGTGTAGATGCCTGCCCTTATGACGAAGCCTGCATTCTTGCTTGTGATCCTGGTGACGTCATCTGTGTTGGTGAGTGCGAAAAGGATGCGACCTGTGTAGACGACTGTAGGGCCGATAGCTGCCTCACAGATGCCTTATCTCAATGTCTCAATGGGACCTGCTACAAGGCTTGCAGCGATGGCTGTAACGCTGATCTAGGAGAGGTCTGCTACAGGGGCGAGTGTGTGCAGGGCCAGGCCCAAGGTGATATCAATCTCGATCCTCGTCTTGGCTGTAACGATCCCGACAATCCACAGGTCTGCAGCCAGCTTGGTCAATGCGAGCAGGCTATTTGTCCTAATGGGGAGAAGTGCCCTTCCGGTTCTGTTTGCGTGGATGACGTATGCGTCCCTGGTTGCAATGAGAACTCAGACTGTGATGGCAATGTTCTGGGCCGGACTGTCTGTGACACCATCGACGGTCACTGCGACTTCCCTTGCTCCACTGACGCAGATTGCACAGCGCCTGAGGTCTGTCTAAGGGGTGGCTTCTGCAACCTGGCCTGTGAGCCAATTATCCCCTGCGTAAGCACGTCGGATTGCCCAGGAGCGATGGTCTGTGGTGATGACTCTGTATGCAGAACAGGTTGCGATAGCGATGCTCATTGCACAGCTCCCGAGACATGCGTAGATCACTCCTGTTCATTTGTCTGCAGCAGCAATTCTGATTGCGTATCAGCGGGCCGAGGAGACGCCTGTAGCGACGGCAAATGCTCCGACACCCCAGATCTATGTATCAACGACAACGACTGCTCTGAAGGGGTCTGCAGGGATGGACAATGCATTTCTGGATGCCGCTCCGATAGTCAATGCTTCCCTGGCGAAAGTTGCGTAGAGAATCGGTGTGAATTCCGGTGCTCAAGCCCTCAGGAATGTGTGGCTAATGGATATGGCACCGCATGCATTGATGGCATCTGCAAAGAAGTCAATGCAGGCCCTGACAATGAAGGCCATTCGCGTTGCACCTCTTGCCAGACCTGTTCTGAGCTTGGCACCTGCAAGGACATCGATTGCACAGACGATGATCAATGCCCTGGATGCTCTTGCTTACTTGGACGGAACAACGTTTGCGGTGAGTGCCAGTACGACAGTGACTGCGGTGGAGATTCGATCTGCAACGAAGGCACTTGCTTACGCCCTTGTTTTTTAGAAATCCGCTGTAATTCCGACTCAGCCTGTCCGCGAGGAGAAATCTGTGGAGAGTCTGGCGATGGCCCTTACTGCACACCTGGCTGCAGGAATGACAGTCAATGCGAGGCAGCAAGCGAGAGATGCATAGATGGGAGTTGTCGTTTCTTCTGTAACTCAACGGCTGACTGTGCTACGGACGAGAGGTGCCATGACAATGAATGCAAGCGCGTAGAAGACCCAGCAACGATCCTGCCGGTCAATCCCGACGACCCCGGCGAGTTCAACGATGACACCGACTCAGTAGATAGTCCTGAGTGCGGCATGAATCAATGCTGTCATGCAGACAAGGGTTACTTTTGCGAGCCTTGCTACTGCAACAGCTCAGAAGACTGTGAGTGCGGACTATGTATAGGTGGGCGTTGCCTGGGCACGTGCCGGTCTGATGAGGATTGCCCCTGTGGAGTCTGCACGGCAGAGGGATTTTGTTCTGAGATCTGCTTTAAGGACGAGGATTGTGATGATGGTATTTGTGTAGATGGTTACTGCGAATACGGCTGCAATAGTGACGATGACTGCCCAGTTGGCGAAGGTTGCTACATAGACCCAGACCCTGTTGACAATCCTGACGGAGACGGGATCTGTCTTGATACCTGCAACGAGGACTCTGACTGCAAACGAGGCGAATGGTGTATCGATGGCTTCTGTCATCCAGAGGACTACAGCTGCAGATCAAACGCGGATTGCCGTCGAGGAGTTTGCGGTTCTGACGGGTACTGCGTCGAATGCACACAGAACAGCCATTGCCTCGCTCTCTATGGAGACAACCAGCTGGTTTGCAAGGACGAGCAATGTGTCACCCCTTGCTACACAGGACTTTCGAGCGGCGATTGCTTCGAGGGTCTGGAGTTTGGTGATACCTGCAGCAACTGCTCAGATAAATGTCCTGAAGGTTCAACCTGTCAAACCATTGCAGATGAGTTCTGCGGAGAAGTGGAGCTGTACGAAGCAACCCTCAACAGGGGAGTTCTTCGTGGTGTCCCTTGTATCAAGTGCGTTCAAACTTGCAGCACTTCAGACGAGTGCAACACTGAACTTATAACCGCCCAGGCTGAACGCGACGCAATCCCCCGGCCAGGTGATGCCGCTTATGACTCAGCTAGCACTAACCAACAACTCGACTATGACGATGAGCTTGCGTACGCTCAATACGAGGTCGATTATCAAAAGGACCGCCAACTTATTTGCGACGGCTACTGCAAGGTTCATGATGGATCATGTGAAACTGATGTCGATTGCTCCGGGCTTGCCCGTGCCGGCTATTCGTATCAATGCATCCAGGGCAGCTGTGAACAGGAAGGAGCGGCTTGCATTGCCAACGATGACTGCGATGAAGGTTATAGATGTGCTGATGGCATTTGCATGCCGGGCGAATGCAACGGCGATGATGATTGTGATGAAGGCAAGGGCTGTGGTGAGAACGGCTGGTGTGATTGGCTTTGTGGTAGTTCCGGTCAGCACTACACCTGCGAAGGAGACCGCTACAACCTCTGCTTAAACAATGAGAGGGTTTATTCGGACTTAGTTGATGAGCTTCAGAGAGACTTGAACTCTGCGCCTCCAGGAGATGACGCCGATCAAATACAGGAAGATCTATGGGCCGCCGAAGATTTACTTGTAGAGGCTGAGGACTGCTTAGCAGATCTAGACGCCGACAATATTGGCTGCCCTGACGACTATCAATGCCAGAACAACAACTGTGTAAGGGATGGCGACAGGGGTGACGTAATCGCGAGCTGTCCTACTGGTCAGGTTTGTGATGGCCATATCTGCGTCGACAAAGTTATTGGCAGCTTTGAATGCAACGTCTCTGCTGACTGTTCTGCAGACGAGACCTGCGACAACTACCGTTGCATCTCTAACGATGATGCGGAGGATGATGTTCCAACAGATCCCCAACCCGGTGAGAATGAGCAAGATGTCTGTGCCTCCCAGGGCCTTTGCTGTAACAGCGAGGGATTCTGCACAAAATGCGCTTGTGATGACACTAATCCATGCCCTGACGGTTCTTGCTGTGATTACACCTCAGGCACTTGTGTAGATTTTGAGGACCACCATGCAACTGAATATTCCCCGGCTGGATGTTCTAGGGGTGAGATCTATTGCGAGCTGGTCAACAGAGACGGTGACACGATTGACAACCCGGCTTATGCATTCACCCGTGAAGGTTTCACGCCAACTGGAGAGGCCCTTAAGCGTGACATCGCTGAGTGGTGCAAAGGCGAGCCTGTCGAAGTGGGGTGTGAGTGCCCAGATATCCCTGAGTACAACGAGTGCTACACCGGTGCACATTGCGGAGATTGTCAAATTTGTCAGTGGGAACAATTCTCTGGCGATGCTTGCTGCGGGATTAAGGGAGAGTATGTCGACGTGTATGGCAACACGATCGAGACTGACATCATTTCTCGGAGTCATTGCGTTGCTACCGAAGAATCCAAGGCTGAAGAGATCTGTAAGTGTGCTGTCGATTCCGATTGCTCAGACTGTGAGTTCTGTGAGTTGAGTAATATCAATGGCGTCGGCTTTGGGATTTGCAAGCCTGACTGTGAAAACCTCTGCCCCTGTGGTGGAGAGACGAGCACGGGTAGAATCTGCCCATCCTGTGAAGACGCTTACGGCCCCTGCGCATTCAACAACTCAGTCGTCACAACTCCCGAGAGCCTTGACTCAAACGGCTACATCACCCCTGCCTCAACGAGTTGTGGTTGTGCGGTTGTCAGGGATAACGATTGTTGCGAGGCCTATGGCACGGTTAACGACATTCTCACGATGCAATCAGGCTGCTTACTCAAGACCCAAACATCAGGAGCAGGTGTCAGAACCTATCTACAGGTCGACCAATGCATGAGCTTTGATACGGGCGAATGTGCCCAATGTACTCATGACATTCACTGTGGTGGCAATCAAATTTGCATGAACAATGCATGCATCTCTAATTGTGGATCCGAGAACTCAACCGCTTCCAATGCTGTGGAAGCTTCTCTTTGCGCATGCTGCACCGAGAACGGAGATTGCAGGATATTGAACGAGACGTGGACTGATTCAAAAAACAGAGGTGTAGGCCCCTGGACGATTGAATATCAAACCACGGGCTATGCCACCTCTACGATCGTTGTCAATTTAGCAACAGCCCAAGACGCGCTGAATTACGTCTACTCATTAGATAACTATGACCCCGATACTGGTAGTTCAATCCTCCGCATGGAGCCAGATTCTGAGGAGGGTATTTGTCGACCCTGTGCGTGTACTGAAGACGGAATTGACTGTGGACCTGAGCAAGATTGTGAGGCCTGCTACAGATATATATCCACAGCGGCGAGTAGCGAATCGGTTGGACGCAATGCAGAGATCAACCGTTTAACAAACAATATCTCTAAAATCCAGACCAGCATAATCCCGCAGATAAATATACAAATAGAGAAGGCTAAGGAGGATCTTGCTACGTCCACCGCTGAGATGGATTATTGGCAAGGCCAAGCTGATGGCCTCGAGGTTCTCAATGATCCGCTGAATGGCTGGCAAGGATCACTGCAACAAAAAACTGAATACAACGACGCACGTAACAGAGCTTCTTTAGCTACGCAGCAGGCGACGCGAGACTACAAATCACTGCAAAATAATCAGGCCCTCTTAACTGATTACGAAGACTCTGTTCTTTCAATGCAAGAGAATATTTTTAATGTTGCTCCCCGGTCAAGTCCTTTCGAGCAAGAGCGGATGTGCAATTGCTGCCAGGACGGATTCTGCAGGCCAGAGGATGAGTGCGAGTATGGCACGTGCTACACCTGCGTCGAGGAGGTTCCTCCTGGCTACGGAGCGGGCATCTATTACGGCGCCGTACCGCCCGCAATTCCTCCCTACCCAACTTGCATGGACGAGGGTCCGGGCTTCGTGGAAATCTCTGCAAAGGTGGGTGATTGCGTCAAGTATTCGTGTGCTAGCAACGTCTACCTAGAAGAGCGCATGGGCGATGTGATGGTAAGTCGTTACTACGAATACTGCACAGGCAGCATCATCGGCTGCGTAATTAGAGAGCGAGAAGCTGCGGAGAATGATTGTAAATATCTGCAGGGTTACGACTTCGAATGGGATATGGAAGATGGAGGCTTCTGGGTAGTTGGAAAAGATTCCTCCGGATCTGTTGTCGATGAAATCAAGATCGCCGGCTTCCCGTCTGATAGATATGACTCCTACTGCCGTGACTGCAACAAATGGGCGCACATCAGAGGCCATGGTATGCCAATGTTTGAGGGTTTAGTTTATATTGGCAACTCCTGCTGCAATTCAGGGACTCTTGTCCAGGGGTGCCACGAGGACGCTGAGCTGCCATGTCGAATAAGACTAAAGACTTATTACGAAGCAGGGGACCCAGCGGCGCAGTTAAGGAAGCTCGAGAGAGAGAGGCTAGTTGTTGAAGAGAGCGCAGTTGTCCAAGGACAACTAGAGCAGCAAGCGCTAGACATAGTCGCCGAGAAGGAACAACGCAGACAAGAACTTGAGAACGCCATAGCTAATAGCAATAATGCTTTGACTACGGCTACCAGTGAGCGGGATGCGATTGAAGATGAGATAGAAATTCTCGAAGATCAGGTGGTAAGTGGAAGCGAAGAGGTTAATGATCAAGTTGGCCTAGTTCAGGAAACGAAGGACGAACTTGATCCTCTAAACGAAGAAAAATTAGACGAGATCGAGATCAGAGATGAAGCACTTGCTGAAGTGATCACCCAAAAGCAACTAGAGAAGACTCAAACCGATGCAGCTAAAGGCTTCAACAAGGAAGCAGTTGAGAAGGGTGTTGAAAAGAGTGGCCTCGAGGCTGACCTCGCCAATGAAACACCTGGCTCTCTTGCTTATGACACGATCCTCGCTCAGATCGAGCTGCTAGAAGTTCAGATCGAATCGTTAGAGATAGCCGCTGCCAATGCCACCAGCACAGCCGAAGACGCGAAAGAAGAAGCAGAAGCTCAACAGGAAATAGCTGACGAAGCCCAGAGCAATATCGACAGTCTGGATCCGCAAATATCAAGCTTGACCGCGACACTCAGTCAAAAATCATCTGATCTAATTACTCTTCGCAATGAACTCACAACCAATTCTCAGGACCTACTAGACAAGAAGGATGAGCTCGCAGAGAAAGAACTGCTAGTTGAAGCGCTGACCACTCATACGGGTGTAACTCTGGTCAACGAGCTTGAGACGGTTAACGAAACCATTGCAGCCCAGATTGACTTGGCTGGTCAATACGAGGTTGCAAAGAATGAATACCTAAATGAGCTCGATCGCCTCAATGATGAGATTGATCGCCTTGAAGACGAAGTCGAAATGCTCGATGGTCATCTCGAGGAGGCGAGCAAGCCTAAGCAAGCCAAGACTTATGAGGAGATCTTGAAAGAAGCCGAGGCCAACGCAAAAGAAAAACCGAAGGGAGATGTTGTCTGGCATCCCGACAATGGCTAGCGCGGAACGCTAGGCCGCTCAATGGCGATGCGTGATGCAGACCCCTGACTGGACTCATTTTCGAAGTGCCGAAGGGACTAACCCGAAAGGGCCTTGCTGCATGCTCGAAAGTGCTTTCTCCCGTGAGGATCTACCTCCCAATTACATCTGGACTCTCGGCTATATCGGCGAGTGGTCTGATCCAAGGACAGCTGACATATCAGCTCAAGTGAAGAGCTACGGCAGGGAGTGGCTGCAGGAACGTCACAAGGCCCTCGAATCAAAGCGCAAGCTCTTGCGTGATCAGCAACTCGAACTGAAGCGCCTACAGGCGGCCAAGGAATCTGAGCGAAAGAAACTTACCGAGGACAAATTCAAGGACATGGACGCTATCAAGAGAACAATTGCAGCGTCACCTGTAGACATGCTCAAGGGTGTTGCAAAGGGCGCCGTTGATCTTGCTACTGGTGGGGTAACTGATCCAAAAGAACGGCTAGCTATCTGTGAGAAGTGTCCTTTTTTTGGCGACGACAAACGTTGCGGTCGTTGTGGCTGTTTTGTTCCAGCCAAGGCAAGGGTCAAGAAGAGCACCTGCCCTGTGGGCGCATGGGCTAGGCAGGAAAGCTAAGCCCGACCAACTCATTCGATAGGTAGTGGCGAGACTAAACAACATCAAGTTGAAGGTCTCGCGGGATGCGCAGGCTGATCTGAAGTTAGCTCTTGAAGGGAACTCAACGACTGATGGCAATACTTATCAAATAGAAGAAGGCGAAATAGTTGTTCGACTTGGTAGCAATGGTCCAGAAATTTGGACCATGGATGACAAGGACGCTAAGCAGGTTGTCGTTGATATCACTGACAACATTCCCGATTGGGATCCGAACGACCTAGAGAATGCACAACTAAAGCTTTTAGGAGACGTTGACGTTACCGATGGCATTGGTTCTGGTGGTCCAGGACTGACAGAGGCTGGCTATGCCCTGCTCTGGGACGGTCTGAAGTGGGTTGTGCGCCCACAGGCTGCTCTCTCAGGTGATGGTGTAATTCCAACCCTCAATGAGGTTGGTGATGTCAATTACAGCCACCTTGAGCCGAACGCAGCGCCTGATCTAAATGATCTCCTCGTCTATAGAGACAACGGGTCTGGTCTCCACAGGTGGGTTCCCCTCGAACACAAAATCGAGGAGATGTCTTATTTCGAGGAGACCGGCAACACGATTGCCATCGATGCGACTAGGTATAACCGTTTCCAGTTCAAAGCTAATCAAGGGAACACGACCGACAACGAAGCGGCACCCCGCGTCGGGATGATCGGCAACAAGATGGCCTTGAGCATGGGCAACTATGTACTCAAGCTTGGAGACAGCGCCGGTGAGCTAAAGGTTCTCGACAAGCTTGAACTTAAGGGAACATTTGACGAAGGAATCGAAGTCCTTATAGACGGGATCGAGATTCATGAGGACTGGGTGAAGCCAGAGTCTTCGGGAGTCAACTTTCTGACAACCCTTGGCCACGTACGAGCTGACTGGGCAAACATGTCCCTTTCAGATATCGGCGACGTCGACACTGTTGGAGTGACGCAGGGTGCGGTTCTGACCTGGGATACGTTTTCAGGAAGCTGGAAGCCAACCCTGGGCGTCGCTCCTGACCTGAGCCTGGCGTCTATCGATGAACTTCAGGACGTCAATGACCTGGGCAAGACCCAAGGTCGCGCATTCATCTACAACGCAACTAGCGGCATTTGGGAGGCCGAGTATCCGCTTGGCTACGACCTTGTTTTTGAATACAAGGATTTCTTCGGCAATACTGGCACCCCTGGGAACTACGTCGATCGATGCAAAGAATGCACCATCGAAGAACTTGGGCGGATCACGACCGTAGAAAACATTCCTTATATATGTCTCCAAACTCGTGAGCATGCAGACGATACGACTGACAACAGATATAGCTATGTGCGACTACTACTCGATGGCTATAACAAATCTGACGACAATTTCCAACATCCTCCTTATCGAAACCGGCAGTCGTTCCCTTATTACGCAAGGACTGACCCCATTCACACGGTCGCTTACGACGGCAACCTTGGCGCTCTGGAAAATGTCAGTACGGCTGGGCTGTTTGACGGTGCTGCACTCAAGTACGACCAGAACACCGCAAGCTTTATTTTTGGCTATCCGGCCATTGACCTCTCCCTTAATAGTCTCGGAGAGATCGGCAACGTCAACGTCGTCGGGACTGCTACCGGTTACGGCCTCTTGTGGGATGGCACGCAGTGGAAGTCCAGCTCACTTGATCAACAGGTTCGCCTTGACGATCTGCAGGACGTTCAGTTTGGTGTCCTTGGTTTCCATAACACCAAGATGGTGGCCGCCTACTTATTGGTGGATGCACCGTCAGTAGATCTGAACTATCAGGCTGAGGAAGATGTTTCTTCTGTGCTGGCCGTCTCCCCGCCCAAGAGCGATGGCCAACTAGGTACGACTCGCGAGGTGACATCACCAGACAGCCATTTCTATCCTGATGCTCGATTTTTTGGTGTAGAGAACTCGTGGACTACAGCTGAGAAACTTGATAACTATGTTCGATGGAATAACGAACTGAGCTGGCACAACCTAGATGGTGACGGCACTATTGAGCTTTTCTTCTACTCAACTCTTCTGCTTGAAGACCGTTGCATCCTTAGACAGGTTGCGTCTGTGTCTTCTGTTGGTGGCTGGAAGCTGCTGCTCAAGTCAAATGGCTCCTTGCAGTGGAGTATCTCGGCGGCTACCGGAACGACAGGCGCCGTACTACAGAGCGCCACGAACAGCGTCTCAATCAATAACTGGCACCACGTTGCTCTAGTTAAGAGCCAGAACGTCGCCAAGTTGTACTTCGATGGGGACCTAATAACCTCAGCGGCCTGCGATGCACCTCTGACGGGTGATGGTCAGCTGCTCATGGGTCGTGATGACCTAGATGACAACAATGTCCTCACGCATCATTTCTTTCGAGGTTACGTTCAAGATCTCCGCTTCTTCCGTGGACGGGCTCGATACGACGGTGCCACCTACACGATCCCAACATCTCTACAAGCAGAGATCATCGACAGCACTCCTAACGCTGGTGACTTCCTGAGCTATGACGGCAGCAAGTGGACCAACGTTGCAGGCGTTACCGCAGACATTTCGATCAACTCAATCAACGAATTAAGCGACGTTGACACGACCTCGCAGAACCCAGGAACGGGTGACGCTCTTGTCTGGACTGGCTCTCAATGGGAGCCGGGCATCCCCGGAGTGGGTGCCACCTGGGAGCTTAATGATTTCTCTGATGTCAGCACTACCTACGGAGCTACTCGTCCTTCGATCAGTTTTGACCAGGCCGAAGAAATTAGGTTCACCAATGCCTTCCAGCAAATAGACGACGTTTCTTATATCGCGCAGTCGAGATCAACTGGAACCTTCATCGCTTACCACGATGACGACATGTATCAACCAGGTTGTCCTGGTTCACCTGCAGGAGCGCATGGCGAATACACGGACGAACAGGCGACCTATTTCTTCGCTAAGAAAGAAGCAGGGGCAAGCATCCGCGCCAAGGACATCGTTATCGAAAATGTCTATAACGATTGCTCTTTTCATTCTAAGTCATACAACTTGCCTGCCTTGCGTGTTGCGGCTGTACCAAACGATGGAACGTCGGAGATAACAATTGCCGATGAACCCGACACAAAGCACATTCCTTGCTGGGGAACGCTCGAGGAATTCGTCAACAAGCTGAATGAAAACGGCGTGCTATCAGGTATGGGGGATGTCTCAAACACAGTTCCAACCCTTGGGCAAGCCCTTATTTGGTCCGGTACTGAGTGGGTCCCAAGTAGTAACATTGCGGCCGACATCTCCAACAACAGCATCGGCGACCTTGGAGACGTTAATCTGCCTGATACAGCGAACGATCCTTCCTCAATCGACACCGGAGATTTCCTTCACTGGGACGGTGGCAACTGGACTAATACACCACGCCCAACTATTGACACAATCTTCGGAATTGACGACGTTGAGACTCAATTAGTCACGGATACTTTCCCTGTTCGCACTGAATACCTCTCGAGTGAGGAGGACCAGGACGGAATTGACGACCCAACTGTAAGTAATAACAGATACATCCTTGATATTGGCGGTGATGACTTTGGTGCGCAGGGCTTTGCATTCCGCTCTTGGAATGAAGTTGGGAATGAACTTACCTCATACCTATACGGAGCGAGAACCCAGCTGGGCTCCACAATCCTGACCAGCCCTCTCCTTAGTAATCATTACGCCTTCTTGGAACTCACTGCGGAAGGTGCGCGGATTGCAGACGGTGGAGACAGCGACGGAGGAAAGGATGGTTTTGCATTGGCTGAACACTGGAAATTCCGGTACGAAGACGCCACGCCTGCCTGGGCTGACTTTGAAGACGACGAACTGCCCCATAAGGTAGCTCTGAAAAATCACATCGCTGACGGCCTAGCCAACCTCGACCTCGATCCGAACATCCTTGAGGAGCTTGGCAACGTCGACACCACAGGCAAGCAGACAGGTCATGCCCTGGTATGGAATGCAGGCAATAACGAATGGGGAGCTTCAGCAAGCGTCGCCGCTGACATCTCAGCAGCTTCTATTGGTGATCTAGTTGACATCACTCTGGTTCAAAACACTGACGCCTCAACTAATGACGGGTCCCTCTCTTATGAGGTTGGCCAATTCCTAACCAGTCGTCCGACTTATATAGGCGGCGGAATTAATATCCAACTCACGTCAGCTAACGAGACCAGAATTGGATGGTCAGCCACGAACCCTGGCGCACCAATCCTCCTCAACACAGCGCACACCACTACTGATAGCTACCTCGAAGTAGCTGAAGATTCCATTGATGTTCAAGCGCATGAGGGCATGATCTATAAGGTCGCACCTCCCTTGGTGGACCTGAGCATTCCAAGCTTTGGTCAGGTCAAACAGCAGATCATCAGGAGTCAGACCGACTTCGTTGCTCTGTTCTTACTGGACGGCAACAGCTTTACAGAGGCGGCTTATGGCTGGACCTTAGACCTCTCTATCAGCAGTAGTCCGAACCCTGTTAATGACTCTCAGTTCGCCCTGAACCAGAGCATCAGATTCTCAAAGGCCAACCAAGACCAGATCAGGTGGTCTGACTCGAACGGGGCTCCTGATGTCATGAGCATGGAGAAGCTCTGGTCGGTTGAGTTCCTGATCCGTATTGATTCAACAGACACCGGAGATGGTGATCTTGAACTAATCCTTTGCCCTAATAATGCGGCCAGCAACAGCACCCCTCCCGGTCTTCATATTGGTTTAAAGCAGAACGACAGAGACCGATTATTTGTCGAGTTTGGAACTATCAACCACGGCTCACCTGTCAATACTTATGACATAGAGGGTGACCTAATTTTTGATCAGTGGAACCACGTCTATCTAGTGCATGAAGGTAACGGAGAGATCCGCTTGTTCTGCAACGGTACCTTCCAGGACGACCTAGTCAGAAACACCTCTTGGGAGATGGAGGACGGCTGGGCGATTGGCGGCCACCAGCAGACAACTTCAACCAATACACGCTCTTATCTAACCGCTCTGATTGATGACTTCAGAATCACCAGCTCCTGGGTCCCATATATACGAGGCCAGAGCACGGTTCCATTTCCTGTGGAGCCCTTACCTGTCTCTGATCTTGAGACGGTGTTCGGGACTATCTCGCAGCTCTCTGACGTCAATACGACAACGACTCCACCAACTCACGGCCAAGCCCTTATCTGGGACAACGTGGCAGAGGCTTGGGAGCCAGGTACAGCCCCGGCTCATGACATCTCAGCCAACAGCATTGGTGACTGCAACGACGTCAATACGGGCAATTCAGTTGCGGACCAAGACGATGTTCTGGGCTGGGACATCGTCAACTCAGACTGGCGCCGCACAAAGATCGACGGTAACGGGGGAATAGCCCCTCGGGTTGCCAGAACGTCGACTGCCGGTGTGGTCCCTTCGATTGGCACACTCTCCGCAGGCGAGCTCTATCTGAACATGGCAGATAAGAAATTGTATGCACTTGACGATGCTGGACAGGTCTTCATATTTGCCAGAGACGAAGTCGATATTGCTGTCGACGTAGACACTGAATTTGACCGCGTTGTTGGAGGCACATTCTGATGACCGATCTGAACGCCAAGATAATTCCCCTAAGGACTGAGACAGCATCACTGGCGCCCACCGCAGTTCAGCTCGATGTAGGTGAGATCGCGACCAACCTCGAAGATGGTCTGATCTATTCGAAGAAGACAGACGGGACTGTCGTCACCCTTGGTGGTGGCGGCGGCGGAGGCGGTGATCTCGACGGATTGACTGATGTTGATGTCTCAACAGTGGCTCCGGCTGATGGTCAAAGCCTTATCTGGGATGATTCTAATTCAGAATGGATACCAGGCTATCCAAGTTTCGGGACTGCGACTGCCCCTTTCACCATTACAACGGGTGATACAGCTACGTTCCCATTACATGGATCTTCTGGTTTTTATGCAGATCAGGCGGCCCTTGAAGCTGATGGTTTTACATTTATTACGGGCTCTATTAATGCGGATGATACAACCCTGCA
>Ga0080013_1003237_pt1 | contig 17509 bp, 28 predicted proteins | sample ETNvirenome_6_85_FD_69236 | JGI IMG/M metagenome (GOLD analysis project Ga0080013, IMG submission 69236) | Marine viral communities from the Pacific Ocean - ETNP_6_85 (SPADES assembly) (version 2) | ecosystem: Environmental > Aquatic > Marine > Oceanic | place: Pacific Ocean | collected 2013-06-19 | reverse complement strand
ATACGTGTAAGAGACGAGGCCCAAGCAATACAGCCCGGCGAATTTAGAGATGTCGATGCACCTGGTGGAAACATCAAGGATGCTTTTATGACTCTACCTTTCAAAGAACCATCACAGACATTATTGTCGTTGATGGGAATTGTTGTCCAAGCAGGACAAAGATTTGCCGCCATTGCTGACATGCAGGTCGGGGACGGCAACCAGCAGGCCGCTGTTGGTACGACCATCGCACTCTTAGAACGTGGTTCCAGGGTCATGTCAGCGATCCATAAACGATTGTTTGTGGGGCTTAAACAAGAATTTAACTTGTTAGCTGGCGTTTTTAAAACCTATCTACCTCCCGAATATCCTTATGATGTGGTTGGAGCACAGCGAAATGTTAAAGTTACCGACTTTGACGACAAAGTAGATATCGTTCCAGTGGCTGATCCAAATATTTTTTCCCAATCTCAAAGAATTTCTATGGCCCAAACAGAATTACAATTGGCGATGGCCAATCCTCAGCTTCATAATTTATATGAAGCATTTTATTCGATGTATAGTGCGATTGGAGTAAAGGAAATTGATAAAATTTTACCTCCTCCCCCACAACCGACGCCTTTAGATCCAGCGGTCGAGAATATTATGGCTTTATCTAGTAAACCTTTTCAAGCTTTTAAGGGTCAAAACCATCAAGCACATATTACTTCGCATTTAAATTTCATTTCTACGAATTTAGCTCGAAATAACCCAATGATTATGGGTGCTTTAGAAAAAAACTGCTTTGAACACATTTCTATGATGGCTCAAGAGCAAGTTGAAGTCGAATTTAGAGAAGAAATGATGCAATTACAACAAATGCAGCAAATGGCACAACAAAATCCAGCGATGCAGCAGAATCCGCAGTTTCAACAACAGATTATGCAAATTTCTATGAAAGTTGAAGCTAGAAAAGCCACTTTAATTGCTGAAATGATGCAAGAATTCAAAGATGAAGAAAATAAAATCATGGGTCAGTTTGGAAATGATCCCATTGCTAAATTGAAAGCAAGAGAACTTGATTTAAGAGCAATGGATGACCAAAGAAAACGAGAAGAGGGTCAAGAGAAACTTAATTTAGATAGATCTAAACAATTGATGGGTCAAGACCAGTTTGATGACAAACTGGAACAGAATGAAGAGTTGGCTGAATTAAGAGCGGATACTTCTCTCGCTAAACAACAAATGTCTAATGAGGTCAAAATATATTCCGATAGGATGAAACGTAAAGACGTTAAGACCTTGAAAGGCCCTAGAAGATAGTATATTAATTTAAAAGGAGAAAAATATGGCAAAAACAGAAGTAGGATATCCAGAAGGCGGCAAAAAATATAAAATTGAGCCTGGTAAAGTTGGACAAGACCCTAGAGCTGATATTGTAACTAATGACTTTACGCCTGGACAAAAAATAGACAAGGGAACAAAAGTTAAGGTTCAAGGTACTAGAAGAATGTTAGCGAGTAAGAACAAAACAGCTACTTGGTACTAATATGGCTTGGTTTGGTTTAGCACGAATAGCTCTACAAGCTGGAGCTAAAATTTATTCCAATAGACAAAGAACGAAGATGGCTATGTCTGATGCACAGCTAATGCATGCACAGAAGATGGCCTCCGGTGAAGAATCTTACCAGGGCAAGCTTTTAGAAGCTCGGCAAAACGACTACAAGGACGAGATCGTCCTTGCGATACTTACACTCCCGATCGTGGTGCTCGCCTGGTCAGTCTGGACAGAGGATCCGGAGGCTATGAAGAAGATAGAGATCTTTTTTGAGTATTTCTCTAATTTGCCTAAATGGTTTACAAATTTGTGGATTTTGGTAGTTGCCAGCGTATTCGGCATCAAGGGGACACAGATATTTCGTAATGGAGGTAAGAAATAGACTTGCATTTAGAAGTAAGTTATACTAACAATCAACTAAGGAAAATATTATGGCTAAAAAGAAAAGTAGTTGGAAAAAGAAGCTAGCTAAGGCTGCCCTAATAGGTGGCGCGCTTTATGGAGCTTCTAAAGTAGGAAAAGGTAAAAGTGTTGCAGATACTGCTGCGACTGAAGGAATAAAATGGACTCCTGGTCCAACGATTCCTGATATTCATTCAGGATTAAAAAGTAACCGTTGGAAATATTCACCGGTTGATCCAGGACCTACATTTGCTGCTAAAGGCGGCAGAATCGGAGCTAAAAAAGGTGGTCATGTTAAATCCATGGGCATAGCTAAAAGAGGCGGAGGAGTCGCTAAAAGATAATGAGACAAAATGGCGTAAGAAGCAATGTTAGATTTCCATACTCAAGTGGTATGAAGAAAGGTGGCAGAGCTAAGAAGCAAGGATACATCGATAGAAAAGATGAATCCATTGCAATGAGAATTAAAAAGAAAAGAACTCCGGCACAATTAAAAGCCAGCCGTGACGAGTCCTATGGAAAATGGGGCAGCGGTAAGGGTAAAGGAAAAATCAATAGATAATGCCACAATATTTTGATTCCACAGCATCATTCCCAATGAAAACTAAAAAAAGGGTTTATGCTAAAGGTGGAAGAACTGGATATTATGGCGGCGGACGCACAAACCTTCTGGAAGAATTAGGTCGTGTTGAAGGCGAACGATCCAATCCAAATCGTAGAGCTGAAATATCTAGAGTCCATTCAGAATTGAATCGTGGCTATAAAAAAGGTGGCTGGATTCAAAAAGCTACTGCTTCAATTAAGAAAAGAGGAACTGAAGGAAAATGTACACCGATTACAAAACCAGGATGTACAGGAAGAGCTAAAGCGTTAGCTAAGACATTTAAAAAAATGGCAAGAAAGAGAAAAGCGTCTTAATGAGGGCAGTCTTAATAGACGCATTACAAAAACAATATGAAGCAGATATCGCAGCAAGTGATGCTATGATTAAATTACTTTTGGAAAATCCGGCAGGCGTAAGTGAACATCTTAATCATCAAAAAGAACTGGATGGTTTGTTGCATAAGATTTCAGTTGCAGAAGAAAAACTTCAAGTATTAAAAGATTATGAAATTCCTGAAGGAGAATAATGCCCTTTAGATCAGAAAAACAAAGGCGTTACTTATGGAAGAATGAGCCAAAGATTGCAAAAGAATGGACACAAGCTTATGGAAGTAAGCCTGTTAAAAAAAAGAAGAAAAAGACAAAAAGGAGAAAAAAATAATGGACGATTTGATATTTGTAGATAAGATTAGAAGAATCATTAAAATGAGACATGATGATATTGTAGCTGCCATGGTTTCTGGCGGTGTTGACAATATGGAGAAATATCAGTATATGTTAGGACAATTACGAACGTATCAGTATATGAGTCAGGAAATATCCAGCCTGCTAGATAAAAAGGAGCAAAAAAATGACGGAACAGTTATTAGCATCAAACCCAAAGGAAGTCCCAAGACATAGGGACGCTCTTCAAGAAAAATACGATCAAGAACCTAAAAAACTTGAAAAAGATTTAACATCAGAACACGCTAAATTACCTATACCCACTGGTTGGAGAATTTTAGTTCTACCTTTTAAAATAAAAGATAAAACTAAAGGAGGAATTCTTATAACGGATGACGTTATAGAACGTTCGCAAGTAGCATCAACTTGCGGACTCGTATTAAAAGTTGGACCGGATGCGTACAAAGACAAAGAAAGATACCCCGAAGGACCTTGGTGTAAAGAAGGCAGTTGGGTTGTTTTTGCACGTTACGCTGGATCTAGAATGAAAATAGATGGGGGTGAAGTTAGACTTTTGAATGATGATGAAGTTCTAGCAACCGTGGAGGACCCTGAAGATATATTCCACGAAATTTAATCATAGGGAGGAACTATGCCAGAAGAAGAAAAAAAGATAGACGATCTAATTGATGTTGGTGAAGCTGATGAAAAAGCAACCGAAATTGATTTAGATAAAAAAGCAGAAGGAGGAGAAGTAAAAGATGAAAAAACTACTCAAGACAGTGATAAGCCCGCTGATACACCTGCGAAATTGGATGAGCCAGTGGATGTTCGAGATAGCAAGGACGACCAAGACCAAGCTAAAAAGGAAGAAGTAGAAGCACCACAAGAACAGAAGAAAGAAATGGAAGAGTATAGCGAAGGCGTTAAAAAACGTATCGCTAAACTTACCCGAAAAATGCGTGAAGCAGAGAGACAAAGAGAAGAAGCTGTCACTTATGCTAAACGTGTAATGAGAGAACGAGATGAAATGACTCACACTGCCACAACTTTGGATAGAGACTATGCCATCGAAATGGAAAACAGAATCAAATCATCTTTAGCCGCAGCCCAAGCTAAATTAGGAGCTTCGAGAGAAGCTGATGATAAAAAAGCTGAAGTTGAAGCTTTAACGGCTATCTCACAACTCGGATATGAACAGGGCAAACTTGCAGAGATCAAAAGCAGACAAAAGATGGAAGAAACTGCTAAAGAGACTACAAGAAGACAAGGTCCTGCAGCTCAGTATCCAACTCAACAAACGCCGCCCCCAGATCCAAAAGCAGAGGATTGGGCGGAAAAAAATGAATGGTTTGGCAAAGACAACGCCATGACCTACACAGCTTTTGATCTACATAGAAAGCTTACTGAAGAAGAAGGGTATGATCCAAAGTCAAATTCTTATTATGAAGAGATTGATAAGAGAATAAGACTTGAATTTCCCCAAAAATTTGGTAGTGTAGAGAAAACGATTAGTAAACCTGTACAAAATGTTGCTTCTGCAACACGAAGTGCAAGAACTGGTCGCAAAAGTGTGAAACTCACACCTTCACAAGTAGCAATCGCTAAAAAATTGCGTGTGCCACTAGAAGAGTATGCAAGACAACTAAGACTCACGGAGGGAGAATAGCATATGACAAAAGAAACAAAGACTTCCCGTGCGAGCCAGACAAGACAAAAAATAAAGCGTAAGCAAGTTTGGACTCCACCATCGTACTTAGATACACCCAACGCGCCAACTGGATTCAGACACAGATGGGTCAGGGTAGAAATTCTAGGATACGTCGACACGAAAAACATACAAGGACGATTAAGGTCCGGGTATGAGTTAGTAAGAGCCGACCAATATCCAGAGGATGACTTCCCAGTAATATCAGATGGCAAATATGCCGGGGTGATCGGGCACGGAGGCCTTGTGCTGACAAGGGTACCTGAGGAAATCGCGCGTCAACGAGCGAAATATTTTGGCAGATTAGGCCAAGAGCAAATGGACGCAGTAGATAACGATTTAATGAAGGAGCAGCATAAGAGTATGCCGATCAATATTGATCGACAGTCTCGTACAACCTTCGGTGGTAGAAAACGTTAATTTTTAACATTCAACCAACGAATTTTATAAACCGTAAATAGCGAGAGCTATTTACAAGGAGAACCAAACATGGCAAATCAAGACGCTCCATTTGGATTTAGAGCAATTGGCGGAATGGGATCCGGCTATGAAACACAAGGGACTTCAAAGTATCAAATCGCAGACAATTCAACGTCAGCGATTTTTCAAGGCGACCTATGCATGATGGGTAATAGCGCTTCAAGCGCAACCGATGCAAATAGTGTTGCTGTAGCAGTAGGATACATTTCAGTAGCCTCTGTAACCGAAGATACATTGAACTTTGGTGTTTTTAATGGCTGTTTCTATATCGATCCAACCACTTCTAAACCAACATGGAAAAACTACTATCCCGGCGCGGTTAATATCACGACTGGGACAATAGACGCGTATTGTTACGACAATCCTCAACAATTGTATGAGGTACAAGCCTCTGGTAGTCTGGCTCAAACGGACATGGGTAATTTGATTGATACAAATACTTATGTTGCAGGGTCAACTATCAATGGTCACTCCAAGGAAGAGCTTGCCTCTGCCGTTACAGGTAGTGGAGCAACTGCGCAATGGAGACTAATCCGTGGCTCAGAAGATCCAGCTAATAGCGACAAGAGTGCAGCGAACTCAAACTGGGTAGTAAGATTAAACGAATCAATCTACTACAACGGCGCGGTTCTAACATAATAGGAGCATAAAACATGGCAATATCACGTAATCAGCTAGTTAAAGAACTAGAACCAGGTTTAAATGCACTATTTGGCCTGGAGTACAAACAATACGAAAATCAGTCGGCTGAAATATATACGACTGAATCATCTGACAGAGCTTTTGAAGAAGAAGTTATGTTGTCAGGTTTTGCAAACGCATCAGTTAAACCCGAAGGACAAGGGGTAACTTATGACGATGCACAAGAAACTTTCACAGCAAGATACACTAACGAGACAATTGCTCTCGCTTTTGCAATCACTGAGGAAGCTATTGAAGACAACCTGTATGACAAACTTGCTTCTCGTTACACAAAAGCACTAGCAAGATCGATGGCAAATACTAAACAAGTAAAAGCTGTTTATCCTTTAATTCAAGGGTTACCTTCTACAGATAACTTTGATTCAGGAGACGCAGTTTCATTGTTTAGTACATCTCACCCAACGCTAGCAGGAGTATTTTCAAATACTCTTACTACGCAAGCAGACTTAAACGAAACTTCATTAGAGCAAGCACTGATTGACATTGCTGCGCTAACTGATGAACGTGGTTTAAAAATTGCTGCAAAAGGTGTTAAGATGATTGTCCCTTCTGCTGGTCAGTTCACTGCTGAGAGATTGATGAAATCTCAAGGTAGAGTTGGAACTGCTGACAATGATATCAATGCAGTCAAATCTATGGGTATGATTCCTCAAGGTTATAGAGTGAATAATTACCTAACAGATACTGATGCTTGGTACATTGTTACAGATGTCCCTAATGGGATGAAACACTTTGACAGAGCTCCTCTTACTACTAAGATGGAAGGGGACTTTGATACTGGCAACGTGAGATACAAAGCTAGAGCAAGATACGTTTTTGGCGTATCTGACCCTAGAGGTATCTTCGGTGTCGAAGGTGCGTAATAAATAATTAAATGGGGCGGCCTCAAAACCGCCCCATTTTGACTATAAAGACATAAACTACTTATGAAGAACTTCCGAATACAGATTCACTACCACGGTTATTATGCTGATTTCAGCGTAAAGGCTGAAGATACAGCTGAAGGTATTGAAAAATCAATCCTTGACAAACTGGGAAAAAAAGAGGTAAAGTTCGAATCTGATGGATTTACCAGTAAAAAAGGTAAATGGATAACCTATGAGGAGGTTAATGATGACCGAAGACCTATACACTACGAAACGGTCCTTGGAGTTAGAATGGCAACAGGAGCACCTGAAGGAAGGTAAATATACTTTGAATATGGGATATATTGACAAAAAAATTCAGGAGATTGTTAAACAAATTATTGCTCGAGAATTTGAAGAAGCTACTCTTCAAACCAAAATAAACCAAGCCAAGGCCGAAGTTTCAATAGCCACTTAAGCGCTATTAAAAATCATACAAATTCACGGGGGTACCTTGCGCTCAGCGCAAAAGTAAGCTATAAAAAATTACTAAGTATTTAAATTCATAAATTGGTCATTTTTTGCTTAGGAAAATTGACTGGCGCTAGGAGGCGCTGATTATATGACAACACACTTTACATCAGGAGTCACAAATGTGACTGCTACTGGTTCTGGTGGTAAATTAAAACTACCTGATCCAATTAAATTTCACACTCAAACTCTTGATTTTGATAAATATACTGCAAGCGATTGGGTTATTACTACAACTGAAGCTGGTACAGGATCTGCTACTGAAGCACTAACAAGTGCGGATGGTGGAGTTCTTCTTTTAACCAACGCAGCTGGAGATGATGACTTTGATTCTTTACAGTGGGCAGGCGGATCTGGAGCCGTGTATGAATCGTATTTGTTTGATGCAACTAAAGATTTTTTCTTTAAATGCAGAGTTAAAATAAGCGATGCTACAGATGCAACTATGATCGTAGGACTTCATATTACGGATACAACTCCCGTTGCTGGGATTACAGATGGTATTTACTTTCTGAAATCAGATGGTTCAACTACTGTAAGTTTAGTAGTAAACAAGAATAGTAGTGCAACAACTACTTCAGCAGGTACAATGGCTGATGATACGTGGACTACTCTTGGATTTTACTATTCTACAAAGGATCGTAAATTCTATATCTATAAAGACAATGTGTTAGCGGGCACTAGTGTTAATACAAATGCACCTGATGATGAAGAAATTGCTTTATCATTCACTATACACAATGAAGAAGCTGTAGCAAAAACTATGTCTATTGATTATTTATCTGTAGGCAAAGAGAGAACAGCAGCTACTGAACTATAATAAAAAAATTATTCTAAGCTCCTTCGGGAGCTTAGAAGATTAAAGGAATTGAATTATGGCAAATGTATCAGACGTAAAAAGTAAACAGATTTTATACGGAGCAGATGTTGATGCTGTTTCTGCATCAGGAACTGCAACGACTTTAGTTTTATTAAATAGCGGCCCCTGGGTTAATGCTCAAACAGTCACTTTGACTTCTAGCGCAGATAATTCAGGAATCACTTTTGCTGTTGTGGGAAAAGATGCCGATGGTGCTTCTCAAACTGTAGCTGCTTTTACTGGACCTGATTCTACTACAGCGAGTGTAACAGGAACGTGGACAGAAATTACAAGTATTACGGCGAGTGGATCAATCACAACTGATATTTCAGCAGGAGTTACAGGTGGGGCGACTACAGGAACTGTATTTGCTGGTAGAACTCGAATAAGAGGAATGAACGGAGTAGCTGGTGGTGGAGCAGGACGTCTTTATTTTAAAAACTCTTCTGCAACTACTGGCCCCAACAGACTCATCTTAGATGTAGATAGTGGAGAAGCAATTGCTCCTTATATTCCGGACAACGGAATTCTATTTGAAGATGGAGCTTATTTCGCTTACGATGGAACTGCTGTAGTCGGAGTATCCGTACAATATGACGGGTAGGGTTACATGGCTAACACTACTTCTCACTCATACAATTTTGATAAGACTCTTCCGATTGATGAAATCGTAGAAGAATCTTACGAGCGTATCGGAATTATAAATGTTTCCGGTTATCAATTAAAAACAGCCAAACGATCTTTAAATCTTTTATTTGCTGAATGGAGTAATAGAGGACTTCATTATTGGGAAATAGCTAATCAAGGTTTTACTTTAGTAGATGGACAAAATGTTTATACTACTTATCGATCTCCTCAAGATGGAGCTTCCAACGGATTAACAACTACTTTATCTGCAGGAATTAATGCATCTGTTACCGATATTCCTTTAACAGAAGTTAAAGACATGCCTGGTGCTGATCAAGGAGGAGGGACCATTACGGTTAACTCTGAAACGATTAGATATACAGGAAAATCTGCAGCAACAGGCGCGGCTAATCTTACGGGAGCAGTTCGTGGATCTAATGGGACGACTGCGGCTACCCACTCAAGTGGCGATGCCGTTACTCAACATGCAACCGGAATGGATAATATATTAGAAGTGAATTATAGAATTACTTCAACGAGCATTGATTCTCCAATGACTGAAGTAAGTCGATCTCAGTATCAAGGCTATTCTAATAAGACAGCGACAGGAACTCCTACTTCTTTTTTTGTTCAAAGATTCATTGATCGAACAACTATAACTTTATACCTAACTCCTGGCGCGGCGGAAGATGGAAATAAATTAAATTTATATTATGTACGAAGAATTCAAGATGCCGGTGCTTATACAAATGCAAGTAATGTCCCGTACAGATTTGCACCTTGTATGACAGCGGGATTGTCATTTTATTTATCACAAAAAAATGCACCCCAAAGAACACAAGAATTAAAACTTTATTATGAGGATGAATTGGCTAGAGCCGTAAAAGAGGACGCTGATATTACAAGTACTTATATCGCCCCTAAGGTTTATTATCCTAACGTTTAATTATGACTACATTTGCTTCAGGAAAACATGCACTCGCTATATCAGATAGATCTGGATTAGTTTTTCCTTATCTGGAAATGGTAAGGGAATGGAATGGAGCATGGGTTCATTTTTCTGAATTTGAGCCTAAACAACCTCAATTGGAACCTAAGCCTACAAGTGCGGATCCTCAAGCTCTACAAAGAGCAAGACCGGCAAGAGTAGCCTTACCTACACCTGCTGTTTTAAATGATAATCCATTTACCACTGAAGTAGGAACTACAGTTATTGTAAGGGAGAATAGGCATGGACGATCTACCAATGACGCTGTTAGATTTTATCAGGTTAAAGAACCTGTAGGAGGAGTAGCTATTTCCACTTTGGAATTAAGTACAACTTTGAATGGGGATATTACGGCAGCGGCAACCAGTTTAGTTTTAACAAGCTCTGCTGAATTCGTGGCCCCGGGTTATATTAGCATTACTTCTACCGACGCGGATACCGGAGTCGTTAATAGTGAAACCATTTATTACACGACGAATACTACAGGGAGCAATACTCTTTCGGGATTGACTCGAGGAACCGCAGCTCCTTCTAATGGAAAGACCCCCACTTCAACTACAGCCAGTGCTCATTCAAGTGGTGCAAAAGTTTATGGATCTTATATAATTACAAAAATTGATAGTACTATTCCTTATGCGGGACAACCTTCAACGTTGCCCGTAAGTGATAGTTTTAGTTTTACTTTAGCCAATGCGGCGACTAGTATAGCAACAGGAGGAGGATTTTTCGTTTTCGGTGGACCCGTAAACGATAGACCGTAATGATTAAATATTTTAAAAAATTATGGAAGAAATTTTTTGGAAAAACTTCTGAGACACTCCCAGAAAATGTAGGAGTAGAAATAGTAGAACCTACTCCAAAACCACAGCATTGTGGCGCACACAGCAGATTTATAAAAGGTTGCCCAACTTGCCGGGAGGTGGTTAAATAATGGCTGGATATACACTCGAAGCATTAGAAGGTGACATTAGAAGTTATACTGAAGTAGATTCAACTGTATTCACTGGTGCTCTTCTAGGCAGATTTATAGAAAATGCAGAGAATAGAATTTTATATGATCTCCCTATGGATTCCGATAGAAAAATGGCTACGGGAAATTTTGCTGTAGATAATAATACTATTAATAATCCAGCAGGCGCTCTTTTTGTAAGAGCTGTGGAAGTATTTGATTCTACCTCAGCGGTTACAGGAAATTCAGTTTTTTTACAGAAAAAAGATGTAACTTATTTAAGAGAATATGTAGCAAATTTAACGGGAAAATCAGGAGGTCTTACGGGCCAGGATGTTACAGGACAACCCAAGTATTATGCGATGTTTGGAGGAGCCACAGGAATAACTGATTCTACTTCAGGAGGGCTTCTTTTAGCTCCTACTCCCGATACGACTTATGCTTTTAGAATATATTATAATGCAAAACCTACGAGTCTAGTGACTAATACCTCTGGGACTTATCTTAGTAGATACTTTACGACTGGTCTTTTATATGGCTGCTTAACAGAGGCTTATGGATATTTAAAAGGTCCCATGGACATGTTGACACTATATGAAAACAAGTATAAACAGGAAGTACAGAAGTTTGCAGGAGTGCAACTTGGAAGAAGAAGACGAGATGATTACACTGATGGTACGGTTCGTATCCCAGTTAAATCACCGTCACCGTAATTTAGGAGATAAACATGGCAATAACATCAGCAATTTGTAATAGTTTTAAACAAGAAATTTTAGAAGCGGAACATAACTTTACAGCATCTAGTGGTAATACTTTTAATCTAGCGCTATATGATAGCGATGCAACTTTAAATAAATCTACAACTGCTTATACAACTTCAGAAGAACTCGCTGCCACGGGCGGCTATACAGCAAAGGGAAACGCTCTAACAAGTGTTACTCCTACCTTAGATAGTGACACAGCGGTTTGTGATTTTGCAGATACAAGTTGGACTTCAGCTTCATTTACTGCACGAGGTTGTTTAATTTTCAATGATTCACATTCTAGTGATGCTTCAGTTTGTGCCATTGATTTTGGCGGAGACAAGACCGTTACTAGCGGAACTTTCACAGTAGAATTTCCTGCAGCAGCAGCATCAACAGCAATCATACGAATAGCATAGGGAGGCATTCCTTATGGCTACTGGATGGGGACGATTAACCTGGGGTCAATCCGACTGGGGTGAAACTAACGTTTATACTCAAGGCTGGGGAGCTAAGGCCTGGGGTGAAGATGAATGGGGTGATTTAAGCGATGCTGTAATTAGTTTAACCGGTGTTGCAGCAACAACTTCCATAGGAGCCGTTGACGCTTATGTTCAACCTGGTTGGGGAACTTTAAACTGGGGCGAAAATGGCTGGGGATCTGTTGATGAAGCAGTCGTTAGACCAAGTGGAGTTTCAGCAACTACAAGTGTAGGAGCCATTACACCTGCAGATGTTATGGGGCTTACAGGAGTTTCAGCGACAACTTCTCTGGGCACTCCCACTGCCAGATCTTTTAATACAACTATTTTAACTGGCCAATCAGCCACTTCTACAATTGGATCATTAAATATAGAAATTGGAGTTCCTTTAACAGGAGTTTCAGCGACAATTTCTATAGGCTCTCCTACTGCACGATCTTATAATACAACAACATTAACTGGGGTTTCTGCGACAACTGCTATTGGAGATCCTACTATTAGTTCGAATCCAACGGTTCTGCCGTCAGGAGTTTCCGCTACAACTAGTGTAGGGGCGTTAGCTCCTGCCGATGTAATGGGACTTACTGGAGTTTCAGCAACGACAGCAGTTGGAGCTATTACACCTAAAGATCAAGTAATGGGACTTACTGGACAGTCAGCAACAATTACTTTAGGAATCGTTTCACCTCTACATTATAAAGATGACACGATTACTGGGTCCACGTCCTATACAGATGTTGACATAACTGGTTCAACATCATATACAGAAGATAAACACGCAGCAGAAGGATAAAATATGGCTTCAAATTATACAGGTTTAGGCGTTCAACTCATGACTACCGGCGAGAAGGCTGGTACGTGGGGAACTCTTACTAATACAAACTGGAATATCATGGAACAGATTTCTGGGGGTTATGTAGAACAATCTATAGCATCAACTCCTACTACGTTATCTGTATCTGATGGATCAACAGGCGCTACTCTTGCACACAGAATTATAAAATTCACAGGAACAATTGGTGAAGCTACTACGGTAACAATTCCTATAGATGTTCAAACTTTTTATATCATAACAAATGGCTCATCAGGTGCATATACCGTCACATTTAAATATGTTACGGGTTCAGGGAGTTCAGTTCAATGGTCAGCTACAGATAAAGGAACTAAAATTATTTATGCAGCTGCGGATGATGGAACGAATCCCAACATAGTGGATGCAGGCTTTGGAGCTGGAGACGTAACTCTTACTGGAACACAAACTTTAACAAATAAAACATTAACTTCTCCAAAAATTGGAACTTCTATTTTAGATACAAACGGACTTCAATTAGCTCTTTTAACAGCTACAAGTTCTGCTGTTAATGAAGTTACATTAGCAAATGCTGCTACAGGAAATAACCCAACACTTACAGCGTCTGGAGACGACAGCAATATTGGTATTGCTCTAAAAACAAAAGGAAGTGGAGTTATTCAAGCTGAAGATGGAACTGGAACGGTCGCTGCAGTTAAGATTGCAGGAAAAGAAACAATTTGGATACCAGCACAAGCGATGTATGGCTCAGAAACAAATGGTGCTGATGCACAACAAGTAGAGACAACAGCAACACGACCAGATTTAAAAGTTTTAGACTTTGATGCAAGTACAGCAGAATATGCACAATTTGCTATCGCAATGCCTAAAACATGGAATTTAGGTACAGTCACTTATCAAGTTTTTTGGACTCCAAGTAATACGAATACGGATGATTGTATTTTTGGTCTTCAGGGTGTTTCGTGTACAGAAGGCGACACAGCTGATGTAGTTTTTGGAACAGCGGTAGAAGTTACAGATGCTGGAATTGGAACTGTAGAAGATGTACAAATGACAGCTGAGAGCGGTGCCGTAACCATTGCAGGATCTCCGGCTGATAACGATCAAACATTTTTTCAACTTTATAGAGATGCGGCGGATGGTAGTGACGATTTTACTGGCGACGCACGAGTACTAGGAATTAAATTATTCTATACAACTGACTCAGCGAATGATGGGTAAGGAGTAAAATATGAGGAAGATTGATAATCCCTTAACATTCGAACCAACAAAATCAAAAATAAATCAACCTAAAACCAAAAACTTTGGTTATCAAATCTTAGGATTTGGATCCGGAGCGGCAGGAGGTCCATATCAGATCTCTTATCTAGTCATCGCTGGTGGCGGTGGCGGTGGTACTGGTCAAAACTATCCAGGAAGAAGAATAGGCGGCGGTGCCGGTGCAGGTGGATATAGAAATTCATATGCTAGCGAATCTTCTGGTGGTGGAGGGTCAACTGAAACTCCAATCACTATTGGAGCTGGAGTCGTTTTAAGTGCAACAATTGGAGGCGGCGGTGCCGGTGGTACAGGTGCTTCTAATAATGGATCAGCTGGTTCAAACACTACACTGACGGGAACTGGTGTATCAGTTTCCACGGTGGGAGGTGGATACGGCGGTGCCCGAACAACTACTGGAGGAAATGGTGGATCTGGGGGCGGCGGCGGTGCTGATTCTGGTGGCGGAGGAACTGGTACTTCCAATGAAGGATATAATGGTGGCTCAGGCGCATCTGATAAAGGTGGCGGAGGCGGCGGTGCCGCCGAAGCGGGAAATACAGATGGTGCTTGTCTTGGTGGTGATGGTTTAGCTTCTTCAATAACAGGTTCAAGTGTCACAAGAGGTGGTGGCGGAAGCGCTGCAGATGGTAATACTTATAAACCTGGTGGTGACGGCGGCGGTGGTTCAGGGGGTTCTGGGACTCCTTCATATGGAACTGCTGGTGGAAATGGAACCGCTAATACTGGAGGCGGAGGAGGATCCGCAGGATCTAACGACGTTGTCCCTCCTGCAAATGCAGGATCAGGTGGTTCAGGAGTAGTTATACTTCGTTTACCAGCTGGTAATTATTCAGGAACAACAACTGGAAGTCCTACGGTAGGAGACGATGGTGCCTTTAAAGTAATAACATTCACAGGAAACGGAACGTACACCACATAATGGCTTATTTTGCTAAAATAGATGAAAATAATATTGTTCTAAGAGTTTCTGTAGTGCATGATAGTATAGCGACCGATGAAGCCGCAGGAGTTACTTTTCTCAAACAACATCATGGAAGTGATACAAATTGGAAACAAACTTTTATAGAAGGTGGGGCAAGAAAAAATTATGCGGGAATAGGATATAAGTATGATTCATCCAGAAATGCTTTTATTCCAGAAACACCTTACCCATCTTGGGTAATTAATGAAACCACTTGTCTTTGGGAATCTCCTCTTGGAGATCCCCCTACATTAACAGAAGAACAACGTTCTCAAAACACAGCACAAACTCATGCCTGGGGCTATGACTGGAATGAATCCGGTAAATCTTGGGATTTGACAAACGCGAAGGCTTAACTTATAATCGTTAATCTTAACGATGAAAGAAAGAAAAAAATTTGATACTTCCTCTTGGAGTCTTTATGTAGATAAAGTTCATTTCTATGCCTATTGGGAAAAGGCTTTTTCACCAGAAGAATGTAAAATCATTATTGATGTTGCCAAAAAGAAAGGGCTTCTAAACGCTCAAACTTTAGGAAATATAAGTAATTATAGAAATAGTAAATTGTGTTGGTTGTATAGTCAAGATGGTCTTCAGTGGGCCTTTAAAAGACTAACAGATATTGTTTTAAATTTAAATGAAAGATTTTTTCAATTTGATTTATTTGGATTAAATGAAGGATTACAATTTACAAACTATAAAGCGCCTTCGGGTGAATATAGAAAACATATAGATCGAGCGGCTAATTTTCCCGTTAGAAAATTATCCTTAAGTGTTCAGTTAACCAATCCGAAAAAATATAAAGGAGGAGACCTTATTCTTCATGATTCAGAAAATAAAACGATGAAAAAAGAACAAGGAACATTGATTTTATTTCCTTCGTATATTTTACACGAGGTTACTCCCGTGACCAAAGGAGAAAGAAATTCGTTAGTTACCTGGGTCACAGGCAAACAATTCAAATAACCCTTTTAAATGAACCGAGACATTCTATTTCCCACTCCTATTTATTTTAAAATGGCTAAGGATTTTAAAAAATTAAATAAATATTTATTTCCCCTCATAAAAGCGTGGAGTAAAAAAGATAAAAGTGAAATAAAAACGAATGCGGGTGGAGGATGGCATAGTTCCACCAATATGAATTTAAAAAAAGAATATAAACCTTTGACCGATGAACTCTTCGCTATGCAAAATGAAATTTATAAGGACTATGGTATGCAGGATACACCCGCTTTAGGGAATATGTGGGCTAATATTAATTATCCAGGAGCCTATAATCGAACTCATATACATCCTAACTCTCACTGGTCAGGTGTCTATTATGTCAAGGTTCCTAAAAATTCTGGGTCTCTTTGGGTTGAAGATCCTCGTCCTGGTCCTAATATAATGCTACCCAGACGACATAAAGGTCTACCCAAAGCTTTATGGCGTATGGTTCTTTATCCTCCACAGGAAGGACAAATAATTATGTTCCCAGCCTGGTTACCCCACGGCGTAGAAATGAATGAATCCAAAGAAAAAGGAGAAAAAGGATGGAGGATATCTGTTTCGTTTAATTTTACTCAAGTCAGATATACATCGTGTCCCGACCTCGAAAATGAAAGAAGTTAAAATACAACACTTATTTCCAATCCCAATCTATATAACAAACATAGACAGGGAGTTTACAAAAAAAGAATTAGATTTTGTTTATAAGCAAAAAAATCATTGTACTAAAAATGACGGTAATATTCATACCATAGATAATTATATATTGAATAGACCAGAATTTAAAAAAATAAAAAAGTTTATAGAAGCTTGTTGTCAAGATTATTTAGAAAAAATTATATGTCCTAAAAATGATATAAAACTTTATGTAACTCAATCTTGGTTAAACTACACTGAAGAAAAACAATTTCATCATAAACACGAACACCCTAATTCAATAATTTCTGGAGTATTATATATAGACGTAGATAATGACACTATTACATTTTTTACTCCAATTAAATATCACCAAATAATGCCGACCATTAATGAAGATAAATATAATCTTTACAATTCTACTTCTTGGTGGTTTCCTGTAGAAAACGGTAAGTTAATAATGTTTCCATCTTCAACAACGCATCAAGTGGATAATAAAAAAGGTTCTAAGACTAGAATAAGTTTAGCTTTTAATACTTTTTATAAAGGTACTTTAGGACAAAATAAACAATTAACAGAATTAATTTTGTAATATTTAATAAAAATACTACGAAAGGAAACTATGAGATATAAATATACAATCACAGACGAGACCGGGAAAGCCGAAGAAGTTGAAGCCATGAGTTGGAAAAAAATGCTTAAAAATTTATTGGTTAGAAATCCTAAATTCAGTGG
>Ga0080013_1003236_pt1 | contig 17512 bp, 27 predicted proteins | sample ETNvirenome_6_85_FD_69236 | JGI IMG/M metagenome (GOLD analysis project Ga0080013, IMG submission 69236) | Marine viral communities from the Pacific Ocean - ETNP_6_85 (SPADES assembly) (version 2) | ecosystem: Environmental > Aquatic > Marine > Oceanic | place: Pacific Ocean | collected 2013-06-19 | reverse complement strand
TTCGTCATGAAGACATAGTTGTTTCAATTCGCAGATATGTCGAAACGAAGCGGAAATCAGGCTATTCAATGGCTCATTTATCCACGTTCCTGAATGACCCCGACCTAGTCAGACAACATTTCGAGGATGAAAACGATGCCAACGACAACAAACCGAAAGAAACAGTCGAAGTCGAAATCCCAGACTTCTCAGCCAGATTTGACCTATCTACTCCCACCTCAAACTCTGGAAAAGATCATATTGGAAGAGCAAACAATCCTAGGGTCGATATTGATGCATCACCATCCAGACTCCAACCAGTTGGCATTCGTGATTAATGAGGATTTAGGACCCGAGGACTTTTTAACACCAAAACATCAGATCATTTACGAATCGATGCTGGACGCAAGGAACAATCAGGGGCGTGATTACTTCGAGGATGTATATCACCTTTGCACCTCGTCAAGCCTCGACATCCCCATGCATTATTTCGATGAATTGATTGATCGAGGGTCGACAGTCCGAGGCCCTTCACTAATTTGGCATGCCAGAGCATTAAAACTTCTGTCATTTGATCGGCAGGAAATATCACTGGTAGCCAACATCTATGCAGACCTTCAACAAAGTGTCGATGCTTCCGAATTGATGGATGAACTCCACAAGGTTCGTGAAGAACGTGATGAATACAAGAAAGGAGAACCAGAAGCCTTCGGGAACGGCATTCGTGAATGGTGGTCAAAGCTCAATACCAAAGCAGATGATGGATATGTCGAAGAATCTGCAATCCCATGTCATTTACCAACGATCTCCAATGAAACACAAGGATTTCGCAGAAGTGAGGTTTCTGTATTAGCAGGAAGCCCTGGTTCTGGGAAATCAGCTCTTGCGATGAATTTTCTCCTTCATGTGATCAGGAACACATCTCTGAAAACTGCATTGATTTCACTGGAAATGAACCTGGACGAAATAAACGCTCGGTTGGTGAATCAAATGGTTGATGTTCCCCTCAAATATCTACTCGATCCAACTCTTTTACAGGAGAAAAAATTAAACAAGGATAAATCCATCGATCAACAAAAATTATGGGATGAATTGATGAAAGCCACTCAATACAGTTTGAAAATGGCTGAAGAAGACATATTCCAAGCAGTTTCGTTGGATTCGTTTAATCCCAATGTCGTGAAATCAGCAGTAGAACGATCCGCACTGGCTGGAGCCGATTTCATCATCCTTGATCATGTTCATCGTGTTCAATTCAGTGAATCAAAATCCTTTGCGGAAAACATGACCAGACTGATGGTGTCATTTACGGAAATCGCTAAATCAACAAACAGTCACATTATGGTTTTATCTCAAGTTAATCGTGAATCTCCAAGAGAAGGCCGGAGAGCAAGAATGCACGATCTCAAAGGTTCCGGTGGGATCGAGGAAAACGCATCCCTCATTATGATGCTCCATCGGGATATCGAAGAAACGCCCAATGAAGGGGAATTACATCTCGCAAAAGCTCGGTCGGGTCAGGCTGGACGAACAATCAATCTCGTGTTCACAGGTAACCGTCTCACCTTCGGAGAAATGGCAAATGAATATAGATATGAAAACTAGAATCGAATCATTGCCGGATTCGTTGAAAGTCACAGAAGTCGCAGACTTGTTCCGTGTCGATACCAGAACAGTACGAAACTGGATTTATGAAGGAAGAGTCGATGCGATCAAACCAGTTGGAACCTACAGAATCGAAAGAAGCAGTCTTTTGAAACTGTGCAAGGATTTCACAGATGAAGTTTTCCTACCTTTGGATCGGAAACTGGCGTAAATGCTGGATTAGGCATTTTGTCTCCGTGCAATGTCCGAATCAGATGTTGCACAGACCATTTGATAAATTCAGTTCGTGTTTGATTTTCAGAAAATGCGATCTGATCGATCTGCTCCAGCAAATCGTTTTCCAGCCTCATGGTGATCTGAGTTTTTGGGATCACAGAATATTTAGATCCGATCATTTCACCTTTTCTTCGTCCTGGTCCTCGTTTTCGTTTTTTTCCAGCCATAAAAGTCCTATTTGCGGAGGTTTGATTCCTGAAATCCATTTTAAAACATTCAATTTAAAATGCAACCTCCTTATCTACGATGGAAATAATCCAGGAGATGGAAAATTCAGTCCGAAAAGTCAAATTCTTTCTAAAAAAAATATTTCCCAAAAAGTCAAATTCTTTCTGAAAAATCTGCAGAAAAAGATTGTATGCAAAATATGTGTGATTAATCTCTCTGTTCCTTACAGGACCGCTACTGTAAATCATTGAGACCATTGACAGTACTGCACACGGAAATGCAGGAGGTTCGCACCCTCACCTTGCCTCGTATGATTGCACACGGCTTCATATGGACTCGGTAACACATTGATATCTTTGACGAAATCCACATTTTGGAACCTAAGGAAACATTGATTGGAGCATCGTATCGATGCATTTCTGTGTCGATCTTTCTGAGCGGTATGTCATTGAAATGGTTGATGAAGATAGATTACTAATATCGGTAACATATTGATATCTTTGACAGTTATCTTTAATTAAGACGATAATTAATTTGACATTCATTTTAAATAATGCGATAATATACCATGATGAAAAAACGTTTGACGCAGATGCGTCCTAAAGAAAGTTCCTCAATTCAGCGGAACTAATAGAATAAATGCTAATTGCCCGAGCAACGGGGCTATTGACAACTTAATTGTCATAATCTTGATCTTGAGATCCTGACTTAAGGATCGAAACAATCCACGGGGCATATCTCGAATGAACGACGGCCGTGAGATTGATTCTGGAAGGTTGGTGAGCACCGAGCCACCGAGAATGCAGAAGCTCTCAATGAAATGAGTCCTCGGAAACGGGGTTGAATAGCTCCTCATAAATAGAAGAAATGCATTCACTCAGATAAGGGTTCGGAGTATCGATGATCGATACAATGATTGGACCCCTCTGCGTAACCAAGGTCAATTTCCTTAGCCAAATATCGGGTGTTGCTATTCGATACATTGATATGGTTTGAGGGGATCGGATGACGGAGGTTTGATCCGTCACAAACCTCGTACAATTATACGAGGTCGTATCGGTTCGAAGGAACCGAATTACGCTCTGGATCCTCTCGGACTCCTATCACTGTAGGGGTCGTGATGCAATCACGTAATTCATTTAATGAGGTAACTTATGGCTAATAATATGAAATTGACAAAAGCGGAACTAAATTCATTTCTTCCTACACCTTTGTCGAAGAGTCAATTGAAATCCAATAACATTGATAAACTGCTCCTTAAGATCGCAACGTATGGATACCACGGTGTCGATTCGGTTGTGGTCGCTGGTAAGTTGTTGTCGATGTTTAAGGAATCCAATATTGATTATATCACTGAAAGCCCGTCTGATTTCAAGCGGGTTCAGTCGACAATGGAAATTCTAACAGAATACGTTAGTAATGCTTCCGAGACGGAAACAACGGAGGTTTCATCCGATGCGGACCTCGTACAATCATACGAGACGGACGAGGAAGCGAAGGAGGAAAATGACGATTCCTGCACTGTTGCAGGGGAATCACGCAATCCTGATTCTACTCCTGAAATTTTACGTGATAAGTCTCCAGAAGATCATGCATTAATGGAAGCTTCCATTGTTGCTGTTCAAACTGTTGAAAACGAGGCACGTATATCGACAGGTAAGGAACCGTGTATGCTCCAGGATTATTCTGCATCCATTGAAGATGGAATTGTGATTGTTACCAATCACGTAATCCGTTCTTCATGGCATTATTTTCCTGAGACAGAGATTTGTGCCCCAGCCGAATTTCTAAAGGAGGGTGGTTTGAAAGCAAAATCATCCACCAGTTCGAAAAAGGGTGGAGTCCGTGGGCATCAAAAGAATTCCATGCGACAGGTTATTTCCGACCTGATCGAAACCGGGGAATTCTCCACCAAGGAAATCGCTGAAAAGATTGTCGCTGAGATGGATCGTAAAAAATCCGCAGTCCTCTCCGTCATTAATTCAGCGAAAAATCCTGAATGGAATTCTCTCCGAACCTGTATTTGTGAACAGGATGGGAAGCTTCTTTTCGATGATGACTCCAGAGTGGTCATTGAAGATGCAAAATTTCATGCAAATCATCCTTTCCTTCTGGTCGAAAAGGAAAACCCCCAAGCGGAATGGAAGAATTTGATTGAGAAGGGCTTAATCAAAGAACGTTATCATGTCAGGTATCAGACTGCATTGAATGAGATGCGGACTCTTGAACCTGTTGAAGAAATAGCTGAAGCCGCTTAAGTCGAAACCCGTCCTTTAGGGGCGGGTCGTGGATAGGGTGACAACCTTCCACCTGATGAGACAAGTCCATCAGAATGTCAACCCATGGCTAATGAGGTAACCATGAGAAAGTTGTGGAACAAACCGATGGGTGTAAATTTCATCCATCCAAATCTGCGGTGGAAACTCATCAATTGCAATCATTGCGGTTGTTGTAGGAACACCACATGGTTTGCTACTCGTCCCCAAGACGAGGAAAAAGATGGTTCGTGGACCTGTTATTCCTGCCAACAAAAAGGTGTGGAGTAAATCCATTTGCATCGAGGCTTGATTCTATACGTTTTGTCGTATGATTAATCGATAAACGCCTAAGAGTCGGCCTCGCATTCCCCCCGAATACAAAGAATCCAAGTGCCTACGAAGATGCGTTCGTTGAACGTGTCTCAGTGGACATTTGTTCCATCTGGAATATTCATCTCATGCTAAGGAGATAACTATGCTGGAAACTGCACCTGTCGCAACTCATTCTTTCGGTGATATCGATGAATTGGAACATTTCTGTGATCAAGAAAAACGTTCCATAAAATATCATGATGTGGACGAATTCAACGGTTCCTACTTTGAAGATGATTGCCGTATCGGTGATCTAACCTTCAATGAATCAGGAATGCAGGCTTTTCTCCAACGAATGGAAGCTGGTTCTGGTCTCTATGACACTTTGAAGAAAATCAATCGCCCAGGTCTTTCGACTCAAGTGATTAATGATCTCATGGTGACTGATAGAGCTTCAGAGAACCTCGGTAGATCAAGATTCGTGATCGATGAATCCTTAAACGAAATCATCGGTATGGTTGGGCAACGGTATCAACCCCTCCATAACCTCGATGTGGTTAAAAATATCGTAAAGGATAAATCACTCGATTTTGATAATGCCGTCATTTCCAACACCCGTTTGTCCTTGTCGTTCCTCGATAAGGCAGAGGGCATGGAAATGAAGTCCCATGGTCAAGACGGAAAGGATTTTATCAAATTCGGTTCACGTATTTTGAATGATTTGATCGGCAGAACGGCTGTTAAAGGCTCCGTTTTTACTCAACGGATGTTATGCACCAACGGAATGTGCCATACCTCCAATTTGGGGTCGATTCGACAAATCCACGTTGGAGACTATGAACGGTTAACCGATCGGTTTGGTGAGATCATCACCTTGTGCAAAAGTGAGTATGAAATCATTAAGGACAAGTTTGAAAAACTTGCATCCATTGAATTCAAACCCTCTGTTCTTGCTCAACTCGGTTGCCCAGTAGACATCCTCCCCGACATTAAAAAGGAACGGCTCTGGAAGCCTTCTTCCTTGTTGAAGGGCGATGATAGAACGGATGCCATTAAGAACACTTCCGCATACATCGATTCAATTCCTGAAAAGTTTGGTGGTGAAACAACCCTAGCGGTTTGGAGATCATCCTACAGACCGAAGAAAGTTATGTTCGATTTCATCGAAACATTCACAGAAAACGCCAACGTTGGGGATTACGAGCCTATGCAGAAGTTGGAGATCCAAGAAAAAGCCGGTGAATTGGTTGATTGGACTCTGCAAAATCGTGGAAGAATTGAAAACTTCCGTGAACTTCCTATAGCAGCCTAATCCAGTCTGGGGGCAGTCTTAGAATTTAGACATGGAACGGATCAGTGACGATCCTGCCCCCTGCTGGACCCTTCATTTACCTCATTTTAAGGATTCAAAATGACAGTTATACATGAAACGGAAGTATCCGTTCAATCCGCACAAAGTTTAAGGAGATCGATGACCGATCTTTTTATTCAAAATTCATTGAATCTTCATTTTAATTTGGGCAATTGCACCTACGATCCAGATTGTGGTGAATTTGTTTACAAATTGACGGTGAAGATCAAAGGTTCCAAGTCGAAGGAAGAAACCGATCTCCAGCAATTGATCGATCAAGGATTCAAATACGATCTGGAATCGAAACAATTCCTTGAAAAAATCGGTTGGTGTTATCTAGTCGGATACAATCGAAAAGGAAGGAGATTCAAATTTATTGTTGAACGAGAGAACGATGGTCAAAGGTTCAACATTCCTGAAGATCGGGCAAATCGTTTGTTTTTGTACAATACGCAAGAATGGAAAAATTTAGTAAATCATCCACAAACGGTGAATTTATGAAGGAAGAATGTAGAGCTAAAATCCAGGTTTATAAGAGATTCATTGAATGTAATGGATTTATAAAAAATGGTGTCTGCACTAAATGTAAACGGATAGCGAAATAGGAAGGATTCAATATGAAAGTTTTGTTTGAAGATAAAATCTGGAGCTTTGGGATCACAGAACATGAAGGTAAATATGTGTTCTTCGCAAAAAACGTTTCGTGTTTCGTCAATTCTGGTTGGAAGTATTTCAATGATTTGAAATCCTGCAAAACCTTTGCGGATGAATATATCTTAGAATATCAAGAAACTCCGCACAGTCTTAACATTAAAATTGCTGGACACGTTAAATAAGCGAAAAAGGATTGATTCCACAGGGGTCGAGAACCCCTGATACTGTCCCCGTCCTTGGGGTCGGTACAAGTGGTTCTCACTTGTTAATTTCCATTTATAGGAACGGCTAATGGATCAAGAAACACAATCTTGGGCTGAAATGGTCTCTGAACTGGTTTCAATCCTATCTGATCCTTCTCAATCATCGAGAAGTCAGATTTTGGCAAGACATCAGTTGGTCATCATAGGTGAGAGAATGGATATCCTCACTGATTGGTTTAGAACCAAGTCACATGAAGAGATCAATAACCCTGAGAATGGCTTAATCCGCCTCCATGAGTTTCTGAAGAATGAGTCTTCGGAATCTACATCAAATCATCCTCCATCATAAGGAATTTATGATCAATGTGGATCAAACCGTAGCAGATTTAGAATCAGTTCAGAGACGAAGGGAAAGTGATTGGGATTCTTCCTACATTCTCGTTGAATTACGGAAGAAAGGCGTTCTAACGGACGCTCAGTACGCATCCTTCGTTAAGTGGGATGTTTCATCAGCGGTGAAGAAAAAAGTGCTTCTCCGTTGGAAATATAATCATTTAAGAAAGGACCAATGATGGACGACAGAATTGACCAAAAATACATCGATTATCTGAATGCACTCAGAGAATCGGGCATTACCAATATGTTTGGTGCAAGACCTTATTTGCAGGAAACCTTCGATCTCTCAAAAGCAGAGGCTGGCAAAGTCCTCGCTAATTGGATGAGTAATTTCCAAGCCTACCAAAAGGCTTCATGAATTTTCATCCAGAACAAATTCAGAAATTGACGGAGTGGTTTAAGAAAACACTGAATCTTTCAGATCGAGATGCCAGACGGGTTGCGATTGGTACTCTCAAACAAGAATCAGAAAAACCTTCGAAAATCACTCCGTTGAACTTCGATGAATCCTACAAATAAGGAGATGTATGCCAGAGATTCAAAACATGAACACTCTGAAACCTCTCCTTCGTCAACCTTATGCTTGGCCTGGTGGATATGAATTCGTTTTCATGACATCTGATGGTGGTTTGTTATGTCACAAATGCATCAAAGATGAATTCAAATCCGTTGTTTGGTCAATCAAAAACAAGGTAGATGATGGATGGAGAGTGGTCGGCTACGACCTTGATCAAATCATTTGTGATGATAATGCGGATTTCTGTACTTGCGATCATTGCAACAAATCCTTTACCGAGTAAAAACAATGTCCCATTCAGAAACACTTGGATGGGACCTCTCCTTTGCCGTTGAGCCACAAGGGGAGGCTCCTGACCATGATGAAACCAACATCGAATCCTTAGTCAAGGAGATGCTGGAACGTGCTACGGATGACACCGTTTATGAGCTGGCATTCGAGAATTTGGAACAAATGTTTGAAACCAATCCTGATCAATTTTATCAAGATTGGAAACTTTATATGAAATAAGGAGATTTATGGAATTTAACGACCATTTAAGATTTGCACTCAGACGTTATGTCTTTGACGGGTTGAGGCCTGGGCATTTCCTAACTGCTGTTGCAGAAAATAACTTGTTTTCAGCAATTGGAAGAGCGGATGAACATTCCCTGTCATGTCTTCCTGATCTGGTGAAATTATTCTATTGCAGACTTCCAAGTCAATGCCACGGGAGTCCTGAAAAAGTGGAACACTGGGTATCTATGCCTGCTGAAGACAGGCAAATGATTATCAAGAATTTTGAATCGGATTTAGCGTATTTATGACAATCCTTAACCGCGGATCACGAGCCCACCGTGATCGAACCAAATACAATAGGAAAACTATGGAAAATGAAATCTATGAAAATGTTCATTATGTTTATTTCCATTTAGCAAATTTGAGCAGAGACGGAGGTCATTTCCTTATTTACAAGGAAAATCACTCCAAGTCGATTCTCGACAAAGCCGTGAAACAACTCAAATACAATCAGGATGTGGTTACATATCGTTTAGTTGATAAGGAACCTACTGAATGGTCAAAACGTTTTGAATGCATGGAGATCAATTGAAAGGAGAGCAAATGGAGAATTTCAATGAATTTGAACGTATTCCGTTTGAAATCATGCATCCTGGAACCAAACAACAGATAATTCTGGATCTTACTGAAAAATTGAAACAAGCAAAGTTTCGTGAACCACGGAAAAACGCAATCGTCACTTACAAACATTTCAAAAGATCGGAATATTGGCAGAACATCAACATTCTGGCAATCCTCGACAAACAATCAGATACCGTTCATCCGCAATGGTCTACTGAAAATTATGGTGATGTATGGCATTTATCCTTCAAATACCACGACCAACGAACCACACTCGATTGGCGTGAAATTCAAGTGATGAAGAATCAGATATGTGGTGATGAAATCGAAATGCTCATGCTCTTTCCTGACGAATCACGTTTGGTCGATACCTCAAATGAATTCCACTTGTGGGGTGCAAAGGAGATCGGAATCCCATTCGGATGGGTTCATAGGAGAGTGGACGATGAAGTTCAAATGGAAGGTGTAGTACAAAGACCTTTGAATATGGAATTAACGAAAAAACAGGCTATGGGAAATGTCTGATACCAAAGTAAACGTTATGGCAAGTGATAGAGATACGATCATAAAAGCAATCCGTCAGGATTTGGAGCATTTACGAAAACGATTAGATTGGTGGCACGATCTTCATGGAATAGACATGAAAGTTTACGATAGTGTCAAAAAATCCGTAATGGAGAACACTGAAATGATCAATTTGGTCAAACAATTTCTTACCAGAGAACATGGATTCGATGCCAGAAAGGAATTGGAATTAGATAAGAAGAAACAAAATGAACGAAGGAAAAAAATATGAATATCAGCCATGGAGAACATAATGGATAAATGGAAAACAAAGGATGGTCAGATATTGCTCATTCATGAAATGACCACAAATCACCTCAAAAACGCCATGAAAATGATGGCGAGGAACGAGGGTTCAATCGCTTATAGCATAATGCAGGAATTTGAGAAATTTGCTTGTACCCTCAATGGTGATATAGCTCAAATGCACGCAGAATCAATCATTGATGCATTTTATGAGGATGATGATGATTATGTCGATATGAGCTTCGATATCACAATGTATCCACCTTACAAAGCGATGATGCAGGAATTGAAAAAGCGTGGTGTCGATCATGATCTATTATGAAAATTAGCTACTTTTGTTACCCAATTGTTACTCAAACCTTATCTATCCCTGTAACTGCAAGGGACTAGATACTTATAAGGGAAGTATTAAGTAGAAAATAAAGGAGCAACATGAAAGATGATCAAAAATATATGAACGTTGAAACTGGTTCAGTCGATTCTAGGGACGGTTGGTGGTATGAAAACTCTTCAGGGGAACAATTAAACGCTGTAGATTTGGGTGAGGTGGTTCTTGTTTTCTGGGATAAGCAGGAAGAATGCTGGACAGAAGTAGGTTAGAAAATACTGTGAATAGCATTCAAAATAAATGCTTTACAAATTTTTGCGGTTTAAGCCTAAACTGCAAAAGCTCAAGGAGATTAATATGCAAAGATATGATCTACGAAAAAATGGTACCAGCATCGCAGTGATGAAAGCTAGTAACGCTAAATCTGCTGGCTCGTTTTGGGTTCGACAGAAGAAACTGGAAGATTTCTATCTGACTAGCACTGGAGCATATTGGAAAAATGATGCTGGAGATTATTTTGAAATTATTCCACAAAATCTCTGGTAATAACATTCAAAATGAATCCTCAAGGAGATTAATATCGGATAAATCGGAAATGTCGGAATACTAGGGTTGATTAGTTCCATTCGATTGGAATCATATCGAATATCAACCTTAAATTTAGATGAAAATGGCCGACAAAAACATCCCAATCCGTTGTAAAGGATCAAAAACAGTCCCCTTCAAAGACCTCAAACCCTTCCAAGGCAATCTCAAGGAAATGAACCTTGATGATGCCGACAAATTACGTGCAGAAATTGTAGAACGTGGCTGGATTGCTCCCATATTCGTGTGGAACGATCAAATCATGGATGGTCACGGAAGATTATACGTCCTAGGGCAAATGCTGGAAGACGGATATTCGATTGGTGAACTTCCTGTTGCAGAAATCGATGCCAAGGACGAAACAGAAGCCGCTAAAATTCTACTCGCAATCAACTCCCATTATCAGAAGATCACTGATGAAGGTCTTTATGAATTTGTAAGCCGTTACAACATCAAATCGCTGGATTTAGAAAACCTTGAATTACCAGATATCGACCTCGGGCAATTCAAACATTTTTATCTGGATGATACAGATGAATGGAAAACAAAGGATGACATTCAAATCCATGATGAATTCAATGTAGAAGTCAATTTCATGGTCAAATGCGAAAACATGGCAGAATTGGAAAAACTCCGTGATTGTCTGGATGTTACTGGTATGAGCATTCCAGCCAACGATCTCATGGAGATGGTCCAAGTCAATGCCTGATATCTGTATTCTTGAAAATTACTGGCACTCTTACAAATCAGCAAATGCACACCTTAGAAATTCCTACATTCTTGCCAATGAATTGGGGGCAGACCTCATTCAATCAAGAAAGGATTTCAAACGTAATTGGAATAAAAAATACAACCACATCCTCCTTGCATACGGAAGCCATTACATGCCTCACAGAGAATGGCTCCACTACTGTGTCAATAATCCAAATGCTCAGGTTTATTGGCTCACAAATGAATACGACATTATGTGGCCTCTCAATACTGGATGGCCTGATCCACGACAAGCCAAGGCGATTTGCAACTTTGAAAAAAAAGATAAATCGCACAATTTCAAAAGGGTGGAATCCTACAACACCTTCGATCTCAATCTACTCCTCGCACGAGAACCCAATCCACTCGTGGACAAAAAATACGACTGCATCTACTACGGAACCTTCAGACAAGATCGATCTCGATACTTTGCTCGTTACCTTCAAAAACCTGTTTATCTATCTACCAGCAAACGAAATTACAAAAAATTCGATCATGCCGGATGCCGACCCTACTACATCGAACCTCTTGAATGGAAACAAGGTCATGAAGTCCTCAACAAATTCCGTTACTCCCTCTACATCGAAGATCGATACACTCATGAAGTCTATAACCACTTGGCGAACAGATTTTATGAATGCTTGTTCTGCAACGTGGTCCAGTTTTTTGACATCCATTGCCAAAATACGATCAAACGATCTGGAATCGAATTCGATGAACGATTCTACGTCAGAGACCACCTCGAACTCTCCGACAGGATTAGGAACTCAGACTGGAACGAGTTACATCAAACGCAACAAAAATGGCTCCCGCAAAGCCTCAAAAAAAGAGAAAGAATGATTGATGCTGTAAAAAAATTCATCGCAGATCAGAGGAAATGAGAGATGTCTCCCATCATGACAATGCCGAACAAGTCATCAGATATTATCTCCTGTTTCTTCCACCAAGAGGAGTTGATTCAATCCTTGATATCGGGTCTGGCTGTTCAGCACCCTACAAAGGAATTCTTGAAAATCGATGCAAACACTATTTATCTCTCGATGTTAGAAAAGGCCTCCATGTGGATTATGTTGCAGACATTGTGGAAAGAACTCCATTCCCTGAAGATCATTTTCATTGGGGCTGGTGTGTCGAAACGCTGGAACATATTGAAACAAAATACCAAGCAAGGGCTGTTAAGGAAATGATGAGGATTTGTAAAAACTTGGTAATTACCTTTCCTACTCCACGAAATGAAAATTTCTATGGCGATGTCGGTCATCATGTGGTCGATGAATCAATCTTCCGTCGAATAAATGAAAACGGAATGTCACATATGAAAGTCTTCGACAAATCACCTAAAAATCGGGGCAAAGGTATCTACATCCTAGTCGATCAACAAAATCCTGTTCAATTCACCAGAAAAGGGATGAAACAACTTTGTTCCAGACCTTGGCATTCAAATTAAATGGCAACATGAAACGTGGAGCTAAACTTAAACTCGATAATGACCTGATTGCAAACCTCGCAGGCCTCATTGCAAATGGAAATTACCACGCTCAAGCCTGTGCCATGTGTCGAATTGGGACTACAACATTCTACCGATGGCTGGAAAAAGGTGAACATGAACGGAAAGGAATTTACAAGGATTTCTGGGAAGCAATAAAAGATGCTGAAGCTAGAGCCGAAGCTGTGTTCATCCAACAGATCGTCAGAGATGATTCATGGCAGTCAAAAGCATGGCTATTAGAACGTAGATTTCCTGAACGCTGGGGACGCAAGGATCGACTGGAGGCGAACGTTAACGGCTCAGTGCAAGTCCAGTTCGTACCTGTTGAAAAAATGTCACTGGAAGAGTGGAACACGAAAATCGTGAATCCTGAACCTGAAGCCTTACCAGATCCAACAGAGGTGAATTGAGTGATAAACTGGTCATTAAAACCCAACCTGGACCGCAATCCGAACTACTTGCATGCCCTGCCGGTGAAATATTCTACGGTGGAGCAAGAGGAGGCGGTAAATCGTTTGGGATTCTACTCGACTTCGCATCTCATGCATTTCAACACCCTAGAGCAAAAGGAATCCTTTTCAGACGAACATACCCAGAACTTGAGGATCTACAGGACAAGTCAAAAACGATGTATCCCATGCTTGGAGCAGTGTGGAAAGCAAACAACCGAGTATGGCAGTTTGAGAACGGATCAAACCTTAAAATGCGATACCTTGACCGAGACGATACTGTTAACAGATACCTTGGACACGAATATTCATGGATTGGACTGGATCAGCTGGAATCTTGGCCTCTACAAACCACATACGACAAACTCAAAGGTAACCTTAGATCAGCAGAAGGAATACCAACACGAATGGTATCAACCGGAAACCCAGGTGGAGTTGGCCATAACTGGGTTAAAGCAAGATTCGTTGATCCTGCACCTCCGAGAACTCTTATTCCAGATGCATTTGGTAGCACGAGATGCTTCATTCCTGCTCGTTTGCAAGATAACAAAATACTCACAGATGCTGACCCGACTTACATCGACAGACTCAAACAATCAGGCCCAGATTGGCTCATTAGAGCATGGCTTGACGGAGATTGGAACATTGTTGCAGGAGGTATGTTTGATGATTTATGGCACACTAAAGAACACGTTATCGAACCTTTTGAAATACCTGAAACGTGGAAGATTGATCGATCCTTCGATTGGGGCTCAACACGACCATTCTCAGTACAATGGTGGGCAGAATCAGACGGAGAAACAATGCCTCACAGCCATTTCTATCCTAAAGGAACTTTGTTCCACATCGCAGAATGGTACGGATGCAACGGTAAGCCAAACGAAGGGTTGAGAATGTTAGCAACTGAAGTAGGGAGGGGAATCAAAGAAAAGGAATATCGGTCAGGATTTCATGTGCAACCTGGACCTGCTGATCCTTCAATCTTTGCATCAGAAAATGGTACCTCAATAGCCGACGAAATGGGTCGTGTCGGTTGCAAATGGGAACGAGCCAATAATACCCGCAAATCTGGCTGGGAGAGGATGAGAAGGCATATGAAAGCCTCGCTCGATAATAACATGGAAGAAGCAGGAATGTTTGTCTTCGATACGTGCCGTCATTTCATCAGAACCGTTCCATCTCTTCCTAGAGATCAACGTGACCTCGATGATGCTGACACTCATGCTGAAGATCATGCAGCCGATGCTTGTCGGTACAGAATCATGAAAACTTCATCCACAATTAGCCACACCAGATTACAAGGTCTCTAATGAATACCGATGATGCAATTCTGAGTCTCCATCCTTCATACAAGGATCGACACATCCAGTGGATCACATGTCGTGATACCTACGATGGTGAACGAGCCATCAAAGCCATAGAACATCGAGAACAATATCTTCCTCGACTTGGAGGACAAGAAGGTCGTGATTATGAAAATTACATTGCCAGAGCAGTGTTTCATCCTGTTGTTGGGACGGTTATCAATGGTCGTGTAGGTCAAGTTTTCTACAAATCTCCTCAATTTGAAATGGATAACAACATTATTGATTGGGGAAACGGAGAAGTCACAAAATTACGACAGAATTTGAATGGTGCAATAAAAACGATTCTCAAGGAAGTTTTAGCAGTTGGTCGTGTTGGAGTCCTTGTTGATATGAATCGTGAAGGTGGAGAACCATATCTGTGCATCTACAAAGCAGAAGACATTACAAATTGGTATCAAGAAGATGATGGGATTACGCATATCACATTATGTGAATATCCTGTTGAATCCCGGATCGAAGATGATGGCAAATACGTTTCTGAAATTGTGAAACAGTATCGACATCTGATGATAAATGATGAGGGTCGTTACTCTCAGATCGTTTATCGAATGGTAGAAGGTGATTTGTTGGTGGTTGATGAAATTGAACCTACTCAGAACGGAGTTCCACTTGATTTCATTCCATTCACATTCATCAACAGTGCAGACATCTCTCCCATGTGTGACAAACCACCTTTGCTTGACCTCGCAACATTGAATATCTCTCATTTCCGTAATTCAGCCGATTATGAGCAAGTGCTACATATGCTCGCAGTCCCAACACCATATGGCACAGGTCTGGATGATGATGAAGCATTGGACACGTTAGGACCATTGAACTTCAAAGCCATACGAAATGAAAATGCCAAACTCGGATTGTTGGAGTTTACAGGAGCAGGTACAGAATCATTGAAAGAAGCAATGGCAGAAAAAATGTCAGTCATGGCATCAATTGGTGGTTCATTAGTTCAAAAACAACGCAGACAAGTGGAATCTGCTGAAACTGCACGTATCCGCACTGCATCTGAAACCTCTGCACTTGAAACCATATGTGACACGGTTGAACAAGGTTCTGAACAATTTCTTGGTCATGTTGCTCATTGGATGGGCTGGAATGATGACATTGAAGTTACATTGAACCGTGATTTCACGAATGAACGATGGGATCCAGCAGATATCAAAGCGATCACAGAAGCAGAACAAATGGGTGTGATTTCTAAAGAGACTGCATTTTATCAACGGAAGTTGTTGGAGTTTTACCCTGATGATCGAACATTCGAGGATGAACAGGAAATGATTGAAATGCGTGTAGGATCGTTACCAGACGAAGGAGAGTCGATACCCGTCACAGAGACATTCGATGATGACTCCGATCAATACCGTGCGAACTGAGCATAGTATAGGTAATAACTGTCCTGAATGTGGAAGCAGTGATCTATATGGACCCGTTTCAGATTATTGGGGAATTTGTTGCCCTGAATGTGGATGGGAAGGAGACATTGAATATCATCATTCCAGTGAAGAATGCGAAGTAATAACGCAATTGACTGACAAGCCATGTCCATCCTGATCGATTCATACGAAGATCATTATTACACCCATGCCATCAGTCTCAAACACATGGAGTCTGCAAAAAAACGCAGAGTCCTTGGGTTTCTACATACGATGGAACAAGACATCCTCTCCCAAATGGAAGGTCGGGGTCTTCAATATCAGGGTTTGATCGCTGGAGTAAACAGGGAAGCACGTTTAAACGCAATGCTTCATCAAATTCGTGAAACCATCTCCACTAATTATAATCACCTCAAAAAAGACTCCCGTGAGTTCCTGACTGATTTCGTCAGCATGGAAACAATGGAACAGGTCGATTTGATGAATTCAGCGATCCGAATGCCATTGTTCAATGTCGTTATGACACAGAATGCTATTGAAACCATTGTTGATAAATCACTGATTCGTGGTGCGATCATGTCGAACTGGTGGGATCGACAACAGGAAAATGCTCAGAATCGCATCATTACTCAGATCCAGCTCGGTTTTGCAGAAGGTGAAGGAATAGGTGATTTACGAAGGAGAATCATTGGAAAAGCAACTGGCAAATGGAGACAAGTCATCGTTAATGGTCAAAAGCGGAGAATATACGAAAGAGTTGGTGGAATTGTTGATGTATCTAAACGTGAAGCTGATGCGTTGGTGCGTACTGCGATTCAAACACTCTCAGGTAATGTCCGCACTAAAATCTATGAACAGAACGATGATATCGTGGATCAGGTGGAATCATTGGCAACTTTGGACGCAAGGACAACGGCATTATGTGCATCTTATGACAATTTACGCTGGACTCAGAAATCGCATAGTCCAGTTGGTCATAGCAAAGTTTATCGTTCCTGTCCTCGGCATTGGAACTGTCGTTCAACTCATATTCCAGTCATGGTCGAGCTGGAAAGGCTTGAAAAACAAGCAAGAGAAGCAGGAATCGACATTCCCCAAAGCATGAGAGCAAGCATTGACGGACCCCAACCAGCCATGCGATCTATGGATGATTGGCTCAAATCGAAACCTCCTGAATTTCAACGACAAATCATTGGTGGTAAACGAAAGACTGAATTATTCAATGAAGGTAAAATATCACTGAGAGACCTCACTGATGATCAAGGAAAAGTCAGGACATTACGTGAATTGATGCAACCATTATCTGCATCAGATGGGCTTCCATATGCAATTGCACGAAAGCCTGTATTAGCAAATGTTTATGATTCATTCAGACGTAATATTCTGCAAGAACCTGGAGTTTCGCTCAGTGCTGTTCGTCCTACTGGGAAATTGCCTCCACCTGTTGTTACCAGACCATCTGCACCTCCTGTAATCAAGAAATCACCAACATCGTTGGAACGTGAGCATATTGAAAAAACTGAGAT
>Ga0080013_1000714_pt1 | contig 17514 bp, 22 predicted proteins | sample ETNvirenome_6_85_FD_69236 | JGI IMG/M metagenome (GOLD analysis project Ga0080013, IMG submission 69236) | Marine viral communities from the Pacific Ocean - ETNP_6_85 (SPADES assembly) (version 2) | ecosystem: Environmental > Aquatic > Marine > Oceanic | place: Pacific Ocean | collected 2013-06-19 | reverse complement strand
ATGAACAAGGACAAACGGGTGGCGTAACCATCCAATTATATGCACCTGGCTATGCCAATCCGTCAGGTAAGGGTGGAATTATAGACGTAGAAATGGAGACAAAGAAAGATGCCTGATCATTATCTTGGAGCAAGACATCCTACATTTGTTGGTAGGAAACCCCCTGTAACTAAAACTAAGCAGGATAGGGAGAGGGGTGGTAGGGGACCTATGAGACTAAGGAAAGATAGGAGAACTAAAGCAGTTCTTCTGGATATATTAAGTCTTCCTAGTTTACAGGAAATAAGGGAAAATCCGGGCGATGCTGGAAGGCAAATTACTGAGACTGCGTTGTTAGGGCATGCAGCAAAGGGTTTTAAGATAGGCAAACCTGTGTTTACTGCTGCTAAAGCTGCGATGAGTAAGGCTCTTGCGTCCCAGACTGGTATGCTTGCACCTGCTATGGGTATAATAAGTAAGGAAGGGCAGAAATTATATAAGACAGCTAATAGAATGTTTGAGTCAGGTAAGGGACAGCCAGCAATTAGAGACTCTATCAAAAAATTAAGGTTGAAGGAGCAAAAAGGACTTAATAAACCTAGTGTTACAGGGCTTAGGAAAGAAGAACTAGATGAGGCGGCAGCTCTCTCCATAACAAATCCAACGCATGGGAGACTTTCTATTACAGGGAAGCCTGCGAAAAGAGAATTAGTTAAGGCAAGTCAGGGGGTCACACTAGGTAGAAAGCAGTCAACAAAAGGCTTGACAAAAACAAATAAAGAGTTGATGGAAACAAAAGAGGGAACATCCACAGCCTCTGCCCTAATTCGTACAGCGGAGAAAGCGGATAAAGGTCTTTTTAATACACAAAATAAGAGAGCGGTTGCTAAGGCTACTCGGAAAGAAGTTACAAGGAAAGAGTTAGAGGAGATATTGAAAAGAGGATCTAAGAGGAAAAAATAATGTATCTACTTATTGTAATATTGTTACAGTGGGGAAGTCAGGGTCCGCCCAGGATTCAGGAAGTTGAGGTTAAGGAAATCTTTAGTACGGAAGAGAATTGTGGGAAGAGGATACAAGAAATATATAAAGAGGCAAAAGAACGAAAGACTGTAATCCCACCCCAGTTTAATATAGGGTGTGTTCCTTTGAATAAAGTTACTACATGATTTGGTTAAGAGGGCTGGAGTTAATTACATCTCTCCTTGTTCTCTATGGAACCCACCTTATAACCACGGGTCGGGGAGAGGGTGCTTGGTATGGACTGGCTGGACAATTAACTGGGCTTTATTGTATTTTGTGGGGTGGTTATCTTGGTTGGTTGCCCTTGGATTTAGCTATGGGTTTTATTTATGGTAAAGCGTGTTGGAGGAGATTGCAATAATGGGTTTAAAGAAAGAAGGTATTAAGAAATTTTTCCAGATAGTGGAGAAAGTAGGGGGTGATATGAGGTGGGGACCTGACTCTTTAAATTCTATGGCTCCCTCTGCAAGGAAACGTGCACTAAAACAAATGTCCGAGGATTTTAGCCGTAAGATTACAAAGAAAGCTGGAAATAGAGTGTCGTCAGCCGGGGTTGAAGGCGGTTTTCTAGGACCCGGAGGTGCCTCTGCATCAATGGGTATTCATAGCAAGGGATCAGGATGGCATGACGCTGTAGATCTTAAACATAAAGTTAAAAATGTTATAGCGGAAGAAGATACAATCGTTAAAGAATTTAAACATTTATTAGAGTCAGTTACTAAGCGAAGGAAAGCGAAGGTAACAGATCCAGGCTCAATGCCAATCCACGATGATCGTGTGAAGATAGACAAATTTTCTATTAAGAGTAGAGTTCCTGGCCTTTCGCCGAAGGGAATCAAACGCCCACGCCTCACACCAGAACAAGATAGAGATTTTGGAAGGAAAGTCCTGAAGCCATTAGCTAAGGAAGCAAGGAAAGAACTTAAATTATTTGGTCCTAGAGGAAAATGACAATAAGGCAATTCTTCAAAAAATCAATGATTGGGAATGTAGTCTTGGTTGATTGGATTGATGCTGTTGATACATATGGTAAGGCTGTTAAGAGAAAAAATTTAAAAGAACATGCTCAGATACAGGGGGATACTATATATAGTACTCCCGGCTGGTTTATGGGGATTGTCGATAATAAGGTCTTTCTTGGTTTTAACAATGATATAAATGCAAAAGAGGAGCAGTATAGGGGGGTGGCGGAAATACCCCTAGATATGATTGTTGAAACTAGACAACTTTAATGCCTCCTCAGACCAAGGAAGAGAAGAATGAGAAGAGAAGACTTTGGTATGCTAAGAAAAAATTAGACGAGGAGTGGGTTAGGGCGAAAAATAAGAAGAATAATGAGTATCAGAAAGAGAAGAGGAAAACGGACCCGTTATGGTCTAAAAATGAACGTAAGGTAAAAAATGAATGGCATAGGGAGAGGGTGGAAGCTGGGTGTCCTACTCTACGAAATAAAAGAACTAGAAATAATGCAAAAAGACGGGCTGTAAAATTAAGTGCTACCCTCGAATGGACTAGCACGGGTGCGGTAAATGACATATATAATAACTGTCCCCCAGAACATGAAGTAGATCATATAATTCCACTCATAAATGAGAAGGTATGTGGACTTCATGTGCCTTGTAATTTACAATACTTGACTAAAGAAGAGAACAGGAAGAAGGGGAATAAATTTGAGTGAAATAGACCTATTTTATGGCAAGGAAGGCCCTACACCCAAACAAGTCTTGTTTAGGGATGCTCCCGAAAAATATAAATTATTTGGTGGTGGGGTTGGAGGGGGGAAATCTAGGGCATTATGTGCCGAGGCCATAAGACTCTCCATGTTATTCCCCGGTAATAGGGGATTTATGGGCAGGAATGAGAGTGAGGCGTTTCGAAAAACAACCCTCATAACTCTCCTAGCTCTAGTTGCTGAAATTGAAGAAATTTCAGGCCAAAAATTAATAGCCAAGCAAGGTTGGAATCAGACCAAGAAGGAAATAGATCTTATCAATGGATCTAAGATATTATATGGGGGACTCTCAGGCCCTGACGCAGATGAACGAATTAAATCCTTAGAAATAGGGTTTTATTGTGTGGATGAGGCTAGTGAATGTAATGAAGATGTTATAAATATGTTGAAGGCTAGGATAAGGTGGAAATTACCTACAGGTAAGTACCCACGATTCTTTGGTCTATACGCCTCAAATCCCGAACCAGGCTGGTTGAAACAGACCTTCGTTGTCCCTACTCAGCTTGGTAACCCTCTGGACGAACATCTATTCGTTCAATCCCTCCTGAAGGACAACCAATATTTGCCCCCAGGATACCTTGATGATTTGAAGCGTGATAACCCGGAGTCGTGGGTGCGTAGGTATGTGGAGGGGAGTTGGGATGCAGTTGAAGGGCAGGTGTGGCCCGATTTTGACCACTCCACCCATGTTTTCCCCAACCTAGGCTCAGACCTAGAAATCCCCCCACCACCTAAAGGAACTTATAGACAATTCGCCGCCATCGACCATGGACAAACAAATCCTACATGTTTTCTTGCATTTTATGTAGATAACGATGATAATATCTTTGTGTATGATGAATATTACCAAAAAGGGCTAGTTTCATCACATTGTTACAACATTATGTCCAAATTTGACGTAACTTCCTTCGATTATATCCTTGCTGACCCTTCCATGTGGGGAAAAAATAGGGAGAAGGAGGGGAGAGCGTGGAGTGTGTGGGATGAATATGATGAGTATGATATATATTTAGAAAAGGCACAGAATGATAAGGCTGCAGGCTGGAATAGGGTTGGAGAGTATCTTCGGATCGATCCTGATCACATACATCCAATAACAGGAAAACAGGGTTCGCCAAGACTCTTCTTCTCAGCCCGGTGTGTTAGTCTCTTGTCTGAAATCCCTGAGTATGTGTGGAAGAAAATAAAGGAGAGGAACTCTAACCCTAAAGAAGAAGCTAGGAAATTAAACGATCATGCGTGTGATGCATTGAGATATGGAGTTATGTCTAGGCCAAGTCCTTATGATCTAAAAAGGGAGGATATCGCACCCGTTGGTTCATTTAATTATTTCAGACAACAGACTAGATCTAATACTAAAAAAGGATATATGGTAAATGCCTAAAGAAAACATAGACGATTGGAAAGCCAAAATCTCTCATGCAAGGGAAGAACATGAGAAGGTTATGGAAAAGCCCACTAAACTATTCCGTAATTATTACAAGGGAAGTCAGTGGACTCATATGGCGGAAGATTCGAGGGAAATGTACAATAATGAGATTGTTGATAATATGGTCTTTACAGCCGTACAAACAATCAAGCCCTCCATAGCCCAAAATCGTCCCAAAATCTTCGCAAAGCCTCGAAAATCTCAATTTTTCTACCAAGGACAGCCCGTGGATAGTTCAATTTTGGTCCAACGGGTCGAAATATTGTCTCAATTCTTGTTTGAAGAGCTTAATGTTAAGGGAGAGACTGATAAGGCCATAATTGATGCCCTCATCTGTCCTGTTGGTTATATCATGGTGGGATATGATCTTGAAGTCCTGCAAGATGAGATAAGTCCGGGCACATTCCTTGATAGAATTGAGGAGGAGTCTATTTTTGTACAGAGAGTCTCCCCTCTTGACGTACTTCGAGATCCCAGTTCCAAAGACCATAATATAGACCATGATGATTGGATTGCCATAAAATGGCAAAAGACTGTTAAAGAACTTCAAGACGATCCTACCCTAAAAAATACAAGGAATATTCAAGTCAATGTTGATATACGAGAGGACACATCGAAATTTAATAAAGTGGATACGAGGATGGGGGGCAATCCTAGGGAATTGGTTGGGGAAGGGAGTGAGAGCTTTGGTAGGGTAGAGGGTTGGGATATTTGGGATAAAAAGAACCAAAGACTTATTGTTTTTGTTGAGGGTCATGAGAAATTTTTGAGAGACACACCATGGCCCTTAGACTATGGTAATTCCTATCCCCTGGAATCGGTTTGGTTCAATTACAACCCAGACGAAACATACCCTGTAGCAGACACAGCCATATACCAAGCCAAGCAAGACTTTCTAAACAGGTTTGAGTCTAAGATGGTAGATCATGTGGGGCGGATATCTGACAGGAAATATGCCTATGACGATAAGAGGGTGAAGCCTGATGAGGTGGAGAAGTGGGCACATGGTCCTTCTGGCTCTGCTATAAGAACAAAGGGTGATCCCAACACAGCTATTGCTGTAGTTAAGGATGCAACAATATCACAAGACATGTATCAAACTGTAGGTCTTATTAAACAAGATATAATGAGACAGGTGGGTATTGCCCAGTTTGAAGCAGGTGGGGCGGAAAAACTCCAAACAGCTCAGGAAGGTCAATTAATTAATCAGGGCATTTCGTCAAGGCGGGCGGAACGATCTATGATTGTGGAAAGGTTCCTCTCTAATGTAATTAAAAAAATGTTAAAGATAGCCCAACAAACCTTGCCTGTAGATTCTGAAATCCCCGTAACCCAAGACCAAGCCCAGTCAATCTCCCAAGACACTCCCCAAGCCATACGGGGGAAGAAATTCCCCTTCATGGCTGTGGATAGGGAAATGATAAGTGGGGAATATACGTTCGGGATTGAGGTGGGATCTACGCAACCCACCAACGAACAGGAGAGGATGCAAAAGGCGGGAGCCTTGGTTCAATTCGCCCAAACCAACCCCCTAATCGACAAGACAGAGGTTACTAAGTTGGCTTTGGAGTGGGGTGGTTTTGGTTCCTATATTTCAAGATTGATGAGAGATCCACAACAAGTTCAACAGGAACAACAACAAGCACAACAAGCACAAATGGAGGCCGCTCTTGCAGAACCTAGACTTAAAACCCAAACTGACCTACAAAAAACCCAGCTTAAAACACAAACTGATGTGGAGGTGGCAAGGATTAAAGGTGGCGTGGATGGTAGGAAGGGTGCGATGGCGTCTGCGGATAAAGGGGCTGATAGGGAGGTTAAGGTCATGGATATATTAATGAAGGCTGCTGGTGATAGGCAGAAATCTAAAGAGGGGAACTAGATATGCCCTTGTATGATTATGAGTGTGATAGGTGTGGAAAGGAGTGGGAGGAGTATGTTACATTGGTTGACAAGGATACTGTGAGATGCTCCAGTTGTATGGGGCCTGCTCATACCCTAATTACTATAAACTCCAGACCTAATGTATTTATGGAGCAATATGATGAAGGTCTAGAGGCCATGGTTACAGGTCCCGGACATAGACAAACATTAATGAAGGAGCGAGGATATGAGGAGATTTAAATAATGCCACCAAACATAAAACCAAAACCAAAATCAACCTTAGATAAATTTCTAGGTATGATTGATATATTTGGGATTGCAGATAAGGCTAAGAAACAGGTTGAGCAGCGTAAACAGGATAGTATATCGCCTGCAAAAAAGAAGGCGTATAGCAATAATATAGCACAGACTAGAGAGGAAAAAGAGCGAGCAAAGGCCATGCATGAGGCTCGCCTGAAGGAAGGTCCTTATCCTAGCACCCCAGCTAGTTCTGACAAAGCCTCCATGATTAAAAATATAACAAAGAAGGCGAAAAGGTTTAAGGAGCAGAGGTCTAGTAATTAATGGGTCTTGCAGATAAAATATTGAAAGAAGGTATAAAATACGTTAAAAAGAATTTGTTTGATGACGTTCCTTCAGTTAAGAAACGATTAAAGACAGGTAAAAAACCTTTAGGCGATGTAGAAAAACGTGCTTCCATAGACGCAAGAGCAGGATCTGCACAACGAGAAGCATTTGAAAAAAGAGCTAAAGTACAAGAAAGTTTAGGTCAGGCAGAAAAAGCTCAGAATAGTAAAAGAATAGCTAAGGAGGAAAGTGATAAAGCTAACAAAGCACTAGGAGATGCTCTAGAAATAGATGCAGTAACACATAAAATGAGAGGAGCAGGACAGGGTTTTAGAAAGAGTAAAAAAGGGAAAATCATAAGACATTTCCTAAATGAAAACTAATTGAGGAGTTTTATTATGACAGGAGAAACCGCAATTGACCAAGGGGAAGCTGAAGATATCTTTGACGAGGGAGATGATCTTTTTGGTTCCGAGGAAGATGAAGGACAATCTCTAGATGGAGAAGTAGACGAAGAGCCTGATGAGAACCAGGAATCGTCAGAAGAGGAGTTCTCAGAGGATTCAAAATCGTATAAGGAGATACAGAGAGCCTATACACAATCAACCACACATGCACGGGAGCTAGAGGAACGTCTAGAATCCATGGAGAGGCAGAGTTCTCAATATGGTGGAGTGGATAAGATGGCGGAAATGATACAATACGCCACCTCCAACCCAGAAATATCCGAAGCAATAAAAAGAGTGCAACAGCAGGAAATTGCCGGAGTCAACGTCAATGAGATGGATGATGAAGGTAAGAAGGCTGTGGAGATGGTTGAAAAGATAGCTCAGTCTATCGTGGACAAGTCTCTCCAATCATACCAAACAAGCGAGATTGATCCGATTGTTGACTCTCACCGTGTAGACAGGGTTGAGAAGTTGATGGGACAAATGGATGATAAGTATGGAGATAGGTGGGCTGATTCATTGGACGCAATGAAGAAGGTGAGTGAGTCCCTTCCTAGGAACGTACTAATTAATCCAAGTTTTGATGATATGGAGGATCTTTTCTTCAAAGCTCTCAGGACTGAGGGCAGGTTTGACGAATTTATGGGTGAAACCTACCAAGAACAGGTTAAGGAGAAGAGACAAAGGTCTGTATCTAAACCAAGAACCACTTCCTCATCTAGTCCTAAAGGGTCTAAACCCAAGGACATGTTCGAGGCGGCTACTAGAGCAGCTAAGAGAATGGGGATATAAGGAGTTAAAAAATGCCAGCAAGATCTGAAACACGTTCAATTGATGCCTTTCTAACAACGACTTTGGCAGAATATGGACGAACTTTACATGACAATATCTTTGACGATGTTCCTCTCCTCTCTTATCTAAATGGTAAGTTGGGTAAGGCATTGGCGGGAAAAGGTCCAGATGGACAAATTAAGAAAGTACTGACAGGTGGGGAGAGAATTGTTGAGCCACTCATGTATGGTACTAACTCCACGGTAGATTCCTACTCAGGCTCTGAAATGCTTGACACGACTCTGCAAGATGGAATGACAAATGCCTCTTTTGACTGGGCACAATACTCAGTCTCTATTGGTATTGAAGGAATTCAGAAACGGAATAATAAGGGCCGCCATGCTCTAATTAACCTCCTTCAGGCTAAGACTACTCAGGCAGAAATGACCCTGCAAGAACGTCTTAATCAGGATGCGTATAAAGATGGTACGGGTAATAATTCCAAGAATATTGATGGTCTTGATACCCTGATCTCTGCTACGACTACGGTAGGTGGATTGGCTCCGGCTACTTATTCTTGGTGGAAAGCTAATGTTGTGAGTGGTGTAGGTTCTTTTGCAACCAATGGTTATGATAAGATGAGAACTATGGTTAATGACTTGACTATTGGTAACATTGGTCCAGACATGATTATGACCACCCAATCCGTCTATGAGAGTTTTGAAGACACACTTACTGCTCAACGTAGATATACTGACTCTAAGGTTGGTGATGTTGGGTTTGAAAACCTAGTCTTTAAAAATCGCCCTATAGTCTTTGATAGGGATGCCACATCTGGTTACATGTACTTTTTGAATAGGCGTTATATGAAATGGGTTGTGCATAGCGAGGCTGATATGAAGATGGCTGAGCCTGGATTCCAGACTCCTATCGGACAAGACGTTTCTACGGCACTTATCCTATTCCAGGGTAATACTGTTATCAATAACCGCAGACGTCTTGGTGTATTGCAAGGTATTACTGCATAATTAAGGAGAATTAAAATATGTTTTCACATCAGGTTAATAGGAAGGATGCTGACAAGGTTTTCACTGTCGTACATAATGTTAATGGTGATGTTATGACGACTGGTGTTGGTGTTCGTTATGTAGGTGGTGTTGTTGGGGAGGTAGTATCTACAGATGGTATTCAGTGTGTTAAGACGAGTGCTACTGCAGGTGATTTCTCCAACTTCGCTGGGATCGCATCTCAAGATATTGCGGATAATGACTATGGTCTTGTCCAGAATTGGGGTTATGTAGATTCCATCATGATGTCTAATGAAGGTACGAGTGTCACTTGTGGTATTTTTGATGGTGATCGTCCTTTGAACCTAGCGGGTGGGTTGTTTACATCCCATCATCCTACAGGACAGGCTATGTCAACTTACGGTTGGAAGTATGTTCAACAGTGGGATACGGTAGGTGTTTCTGGCTTAGCTTGGTCGAAAGGATTCGTTCGAGCTATCTAATCAAAATAGCCCCCTCTTTAATTGGAGGGGGCTATATCTTCGGAGGGAGAGATGAAAGTAAAACCTTATAAAAGGATATTGAGGTGTTGGTCTTGTGCCTTAGTCCTAGTCAATCCGTGGTATATTCGAGAACACCACTCACACACGCTTAAACCTGCAGTCAATTTAACAATCCCGGAACATTTAAAATTGTGGTGGTGGGAGGTGAAAAATGCACTCTCCCTCTACTAACAAAATAATCAAAGTCCTTTTTGGCATCCCCAATGAAGGACATACTGAATGTCAGGCTTATGACAACAGACTCGAAATGTGTTTCCATTTGGGAAACCTACAAACTCTGTCTCACTTTGGACACAGGGAGTATGGAGGGACTAAATTTGACATACCTGATGGTGTTGAGTATCAATTTTCCATAGCCTCAGTTGGTCAAGTCTTAACCCCGCTTGCTAGGGAACACCTTGCAGAACATGCTAGGGATGAGGGTTTTGACTATTTATTTATGGTTGATGATGACATGCTCACTCCCCTAGACCTATTTGAACAATTAGTCAAGCATGATGTTGATATTATTGCACCCCTTGCCTTTTCAAGATCTGCCCCCCATAAACCTGTAATATATAATTTAGAGAAGGGGTGGGATAACATGAGACAAGAACATTTTTATGTCAACCATGTTGTTCCAAATTATCCTAAAGACAAATTGGTTAAGTGTGATGCAGTTGGGTTTGGGGCTGTCCTAATCAAGACCAAGGTCTTAAAATCCATGGCTAAGCCTTATTTCATGTCTACAACGGGTGCGGGAGAGGATATATGGTTTTGTCACAAGGCTGGAGAGAATGGGTTTGGAGTATATATGGATACGGCCTGTAAACTAGGGCATTTGGGCTATCCCAAAGTAATAACAGAAGCAGTTTATGAAGCAGAGAGTGATGTTAACGAAATGAGAGAAGAGAGGGGGGATCTTGACAAATACAACAAAACTACAGGATGAGTGGGTTGATATAATAATCCCCACCTTTGACAATTTAAGACAATTAAGGCAATGTATTGGGTCAATGAGGATGACTAGGAATAATTATTCCATGAAATTCATCATTGTCAATAATGGAAAAGCTCCTCTCCATGATATGCTGGAAGAAGATGGGATTAAGGTCGTAACTCCCCCAACAAACCTAGGATGGACAGGGGGGCTTAAATATGGCCTAGAACATTCAAATTCAAAGTATGTCCTTTTTGCTAATGATGATATATATGTACCTTTAAGTTCACACAAATGGCTCCGTGACATGGTTAGGGTACTGTCGGTGCATGAAAATTGTGCTGCAGTAGGTCCCTCCTCTAACTGTGTCATGGGGTCCCAAAATATCTGGTCTGGATGTAGTGTTTGGGCACAATATGTACCCTTCTTAATTGGGTTTTGTGTCCTATATAATAGGGAGATCTTGGATAAGATTGGTGGGATAGATGATGCTTTCTATCATGGTGATGATCTTGAATTATCTATCCGAGCTAGAAATCAAGGCTATAATCTCCTCCATCTCCCCACGATCTTTATATATCATCATGGTTTCCAGACTGGAGAAAAAGTTCACGGCGGACCTGATAAACCAGGTGGGTGGAATAGTGACGAAAATACTCGCCTCACCAATCAACAACTCATAAAGAAGCATGGGTTCATGAAGTTTTGGGAGTGTAGGGTTAGACCTAAGTTAGATGACGCTCAAACGATTAAAAAACTAGAAGTGGAAAATATTTTAACAACGTATGAAAGGAGTGACAAATGAGGGTTTGCACATTCTATGAAACTAGGTTAGGGAGAAATGATGGTCCTCCGCTATACTGGACCAATGCTATGAAAAATAAGGGATGGGAGGTTGTACATCTCTCCTCCCAACACCCACCACCTGATGAACACTTTGATTTATATTTGTGGGTAGATTGGGGAGAAGATGCCTTGACAGGGATGCTCCCCTATACACCAATCAATGTTCATAATCTCCACCCCTCAGTCTATGTTACCTCCGATACTCACCTAGGTTTTGATTATAGATTAAATAAGGCTAGGGAATTTGATTTTGTATTTTGTAATCAAGAACGTGCGGTGGAGGAATTTAAGGAACAGGGAGTGGAGAGTGTGTGGCTTCCACATGCAGTCGAACCACAAGCCTACCCTAACCAACCTTCTTGCTCCAAAAAATATGATGTTGGATTTGTTGGGTTTGTCACTTTCGAGAAAAGGGCACGAATCTTGCATGACATATTCAAGGCTTTTCCTAATTTCTATTTTGGAACTGCTCTGTTTGAGGAGTGTGCGGAGATATATAGACAGTCTAGGGTAGTTATTAATACAGCCGCTGATGACGATATAAATATGAGGATGTTTGAAGCTACAGCTACAGGCTCATTTGTTCTTTGTGAAAATGTCCCCACATTATCAAAAATTTTTCGAAACGAAGAACACATTGTTACATATTGTGATACAACCGAGGCCATAGAAAAAGCACAATATTATTTAAAGAATGAAATGGAGAGGGAATTTATTGCTAAACAAGGTATGGAACATGTACTTGCACATCATACATATTCTGATAGAATAGAAAAGGTGTATGATATTGTCTTTGGAGAAGGAAGTGAATGGCAAAAATTATCTCAGCAGGAACTCAAACAACCCTAGTACAAGACGAAACATTTACCTCAGCCCCTAATATTACAACGGCTGGGGAGAGTGCTTCAGCGGCTAGTAATAGTGCTTCTAGTGCTGCGACTAGTGCCACGGCGGCTGCGGCTTCAGCTACAAGTGCATCTTCTAGTGCTGGTAGTGCTGCAACTTCATCTATTGGATGGGCATTCAAATATGCTTATGCTACCTCAACCACGATGGCAGATCCTGGGACAGGTACTATTCGCTTTGATAATGCCACCCTCGCCTCAGTTACAAATATAGCATTTGATGCTACTACGGCTGATAGTGGTAATCCAGATATTTCAGACTATATAGCTTCGTGGGATGATGGTACAAATTCAGCTCATGAAGGGTATCTAACTATCCGTAAAGCTGATACTCCAGCTACCTTTATGGTTTATTCCATAACGTCTGCGGTTACAGATAACACAGGATGGCTTCAAGTCCCTGTAACACATGTATCTAGCAATGGTTCCTTATCTGCCTCTGACGATCTTCTCGTTATTTGTGCAAGATCTGGAAATAAGGGTGCTACTGGAAATACGGGTGCGACAGGTCCTACAGGCTCTACAGGTTCTACTGGCTCGACTGGTTCCACGGGTGCAACAGGTTCAGCCGCTACCATAGCTGTAGGATCAACCTCTGTTAGTGATGTTGGAGCGGGGGGTTCTGCTACAGCGGCAGTAGCTAATTCTGGCTCATCTAGTGCGGCTACATTTGACTTTACTTTCGGTGTTGTTACTGGAGACACGGGAGCTACGGGATCTACGGGTGCTACTGGCTCAACAGGGTCAACAGGAGCTACAGGTGCAAGAGGTTCAGATGCTGGATTAGATATGACATTTGAATCTACAACCACTGATACCGATCAAGGTGTTGGTAAGGTTTGGTTCAACCACGGCACATTAAGTTCGGCAACCGTTCTATATATGGATGATGTGGATGCTAATTCTGCATCAATCAATTCATGGGTTGATAGTTGGGATGACTCAACTACGACAGCCCTTAGAGGTACGGTCAAGGTTGTTCAACAAGCTGACCCTGCTATATTTGCACTTTACAATGTCACGGGGGCGGTAACTTCAGCTTCAACTTATTCAAAAATTCCAGTTTCATATGTCACAGGTGCAGGGTCATTCTCGGATACAGATGCTAGTTCGGTAAGTTTCTTCCGTACTGGTGATACTGGATCAGCCGGATCAAGCACTCCATCGGATGCCACGTTCAGGATTCAAGATAATAGTGATGCAACTAAGCAAATTGCATTTCAAGCATCTGGAATTTCAACTGGTACGACTCGCACATTCACGATGCCTGACAGTGACGTAACATTAGGTGCATTGGCTACTTTAGGGTCTGTTGACACAGCCCAGATAACCGCTAACGCTGTAGACGAAACTAAACTTAAAGACGCTCTTGTAGCAGATTTCACAGAAGTTACGGTAGCTACTGGAGATAGTCTCCTTTTGGGAGATGCAACTGATAGTGGAAATACAAAGCGTGACACGGTTCAGGGTGTTTTGGATTTGGTTACGGTGGTAACCGATACGAGTCCCCAGTTGGGTGGGGAGTTAGATGGGCAGGGGAATGTAATCTCCGATGTTGTGATTAAAGATTATGCAATAACTACGGTTGCTAAAGGTAGTCTCGGAGCTACCCCTGCATGGGATTTTTCGGCAGGGCAACACCAAACGGGTACGGTCAGCGAGAACATCACCTCTATGACATGGACTAATGAGGTGGCCTCAGACGAATACATGGGAATGGTAATTAGTTTAACGAATGGTGCGGCCTATACCATCGTGTGGACTGATGTCGATTGGGCTGGAGGGACAGCCCCAACCTTAACTGCTTCCGGTCTCGATCTATTACATTTTTATACCTATGATGGTGGTACTACTATTCATGGTGTAGTCCTTTCAACGGACTCTAAATAAAATGCCTATACTAATTCATAAAAATGCAGTTGTTCTCAGCCCGTTCGCTGGACAGACAGCAGGGAGTCACTGGGCGTGGGGTTCTGGTAGTAATGGCAGACTGTGGGACAATTCTACGTCTAATCAAAATAGCCCCGTCCAATCAGTTCCCGGTGATACTACATGGGTGAGAACCTCTTTAGGAAACACCGCTGCTATTGGGATTAAGTCCGATGGAACACTTTGGGCTGGTGGGTACAATGGGTCTGGTCAATGTGGGCAAGGTCATACAACCACTCCTATATTGTCTCCTGTGCAGATAGGTTCGGCTAAGAATTGGACTGATGTTGGCGGTAGTTCCCACGCTGGTTCGGCTATAAACGCCAGCAACGAATTATATACTTGGGGTTATAATGGACAGGGAGGTGTCGGTGATGGAACGACAACTAATAGGTCAAATCCCACGCAAATCGCAGGTAGTTGGAAACGAGTGAACCAATACGCCCTTAACTTTATGTTTGCGATCAATACAGCGGACGAACTTTATGCGTGGGGTGACAACGCAAATGGTGAGCTTGGGGATGGAACGACAACTACTAGGTCAAGTCCCGTACAGATAGCTGGGTCTTGGTTGCAAGCGGAGGGTGGGATGATGTGTTCCACAGGAATCAAGACCGATGGAACTCTTTGGACTTGGGGTTATAATGGATATGGACAACTTGGTCAGGGAAACACAACTGACCGTAGTAGCCCTGTGCAGGTGGGGTCTGCAACTAACTGGCGATATTGTTTTGCTGGTGGATGGTCAACTGGGGCCATCAATACATCTAACGAACTTTGGCTGGTAGGACGAAATTCCGCAGGTCAATTAGGAGTAGGGGACATAACTGGTAGGTCTAGTCCTGTACAGTGTGCAGGTGCATGGGCTTATGCCGCTATGGGCAACTCTGGTATAGCTGGGATCAAAACCGCAGGTAGTTTATGGAGTTGGGGTAACGGCTATGTAATGGCTGATGGGACAGCCGTAGCAAAATCATCACCAGTTCAAGTAGGTGTAGCTACGGATTGGAAGAAGGATTACCCCAGTGTTTTAACTTTTGGTAGAACTAGCGGTCAAGCAATAAGGGAAGTGTGATGTATTTCTTAGCTTCAATTCCAAGGTCAGGATCAACGCTTTTGGCTTCATTGCTTGGACAGCGTGATGATACTTATGTTTCACCTACCTCTGGTCTTAGTGAAATTTTAGGGAGCGTTGTTGGTGAGTTTGAGACAAGTCTAACAATAAAGGCCAGCCAGAAAACAGAGAAAGATTTATTTAGGACGATGGAAAGTATCATCGAATCTTACTACGCCAAGCATGATGAGCCTATCATTTTTGACAAAAGCAGAGTTTGGCCTGATCCAAAGATAATGGATAAGATGAACAAGATTCTGGGTGAGCCAATTAAAATTGTTGCGACAGTCAGACCTATTGCAGAATGTATCGCCAGCTTTTACCTCATAGACAATAAATCCATTCCAGTTGACCAATGGATCAAGACTTCTCCGCTGATGAGACATCTACTAACTGCGTATAGCGCATTAGCTGATGGTTATAAACAATATCCAGACCAGTTCTGTCTAATCACTTATGACGATCTTTGCAACCAGACTCAAAGGGAGTTGGATAGAGTTGCTGATTTTATTGGCATATCTCACGTTGTTTACAATCCTGAGATTCAACAGGTTGACGAAAACGACAATGCGTGGAATGTGAAAGACCTCCATAGACTTGAACCAAGCATCGTTAAAAAGGAGCCGTGTGCAAAAGAGGTTTTAGGTGACAGGTTGTTTGAGTATTACCAAGGGGATGAGTTCTGGCATGACGAGGTAGAGCCTGTTAGACCTCCAAACAAATTAGACTTGTCACTGGAAGCCGCAAGGCGTGGTAATACACAGAAATCATACGAATTGCTTAAAGAAAATGAGCGTGTTTATCCTGATTGTAAGCGGACAAAGTTTAATCTTGGGTGGCATGAGATGGCTAGGGGGAACCTGCTTCGGGGACACAAACTCTTGGCTATGGGTAGAGATGAAAATATATTTGGGAATAATAGTGTGTTATCCAATAGACCCCCATGGAATGGTGAGAAAAATTGCACTGTCATGATGGTCATGGAGGGCGGCTTTGGCGATCAGATTCATAACATCCGCTATGCAAGAGAGATTGCCAGCTACGGGAACGATGTAATTGTTGCTTGTTCTCCCGAACTTGCTAATTTATTCAGAGGCATGGATGGTATAACAACAATTTGCCAACAGGATGTTGTTGGAGGCATTCTGCATGACTATTGGGTTCCTGCCATGTCTGTCCAAATTCCACTAAACACAGAGTGGAGTGATGTCACTGGTGAGCCGTACATCGACCAAGATGGTGAGAGTCGGGGGAAGATAGGATTGAAGTGGACTGGTAATCCTGATTTCGAACATCAACAACAACGAATATTTTCGCAGGACTTGTTGTGGGATGCCGTTGCATCTGTAAAAGATCAATGTATATCTTTACAAAAAGAGGACGATCAACCTGACTGGTTAGAGCAAGGCAACTTGGGAACTTGGGAAGATACCGTTAGAGAAATTAGCAAATGTGACTTGGTGATTTCATCATGCACATCTATCGCTCACCTTGCAGGAGCTATGGGCAAGGAAACGTGGGTAATCACACCAATCCTTAGTTATTATATATGGGCAAAAGAAGGGGATAAATGTCCATTCTATGACAGCGTCCGATTGTTCAGGCAAACGAAGTATGATTGTTGGAGTGAGCCGTTCAGGCAACTAAAGCTGGCTCTAAACTCACGATACCCTGCGGAATGTTACGATGCTATGGGCGAAGCAACAAAACAATTTATAGAAAATTAGCACTATCTTGGAGTGGTATAAAATTATGAATTATTGTTATGTAAAAGATGGCCTTATTTTGGATGGCCCAAGAGGTTTATATAAATCTTGGAAAAACATATCAGGGTTAAATTTGATGAACGATGCTCAATTACTCACTGTGGGGTGGATGCCTGTAGAAGAAGTTGTCCCTCCGCACGATTCGGCAACCCAGTATACTGAGGGGTACGGAACTGAGATTAAGGCTGACAAAGTTGTTCTAACGCATAAAATTAAAGAATACACGGCAGATCAATTAGCAGACAAAGCTGACTACGATAGCAAGCAATACCAACGTGACCGTCAGCCGGAATACCCCCCAATGGAAGATTATTTGGACGGGATCGTCAAAGGGGATCAGGCACAGATAGACAAGTATGTCTCAGATTGTTTGGCTGTTAAGCAGAGGTTCCCTAAATGACAAAAGAAATTACTGCCAACGGTAGCACAGCAGTAATCACTACTGACATACCGATGGAACAAACTATTGTGATCGAGCCGAAGCCTTTGAGTAGCGTGTCCTTCATGGGAGCGGAGGTAAGCACTGGGAGTGTATGGGCAGGGCTGGTGGTGGTTTTAGTGTTGGTGATGCTTACGAGAAAAATATTGAAACGATGAAGTATTTGTTGGTGGCAACTTTGTTGTTGAGCGG
>Ga0080013_1003235_pt1 | contig 17518 bp, 30 predicted proteins | sample ETNvirenome_6_85_FD_69236 | JGI IMG/M metagenome (GOLD analysis project Ga0080013, IMG submission 69236) | Marine viral communities from the Pacific Ocean - ETNP_6_85 (SPADES assembly) (version 2) | ecosystem: Environmental > Aquatic > Marine > Oceanic | place: Pacific Ocean | collected 2013-06-19 | reverse complement strand
CCGGCATCATGTACTGAACCATTGCGGTTGTCAGCTTCGCCCAGACCGGTTGCGGCTGACACCGAACATGCGGATTTGGTTCGGTTTCCTCTTCCCAAAACATCCAGACACGATTATTCATGCCAAGCCTTTTATCTGCTCGATGGCGGGCCTGATATCGTAGTCGAACCCGCACCGCTCGGGATAACCAACCGGTTCGGTCATGTCTGGCTTGAACCGCTTCGCCTTAGACAGATCGAACGGCAAACTGATCACTATGCCTTTGAACCCCAGTGCTTCAGCGTACGCCATTGTTCCTGCTTCAAGACCTTCCTGTCCCCCCGCTCCAGTCCAAACATTGCGTGGTTCAATGTACTGCTTCCACTTCGTGATCGTTACTCCGAAGATGTCGTTCAAGTTCCGATCGGACAACTGGGAGTATTTCTTGCGGTGACCATCTTTCTGAAGTTTGTCCGAACGAAAACCTTGGTGCGGAACATTCAGATCTCGGAACAAGTAACCGCTGACAACGTACGCACACAGGCACATCACCGGTCGCTGACCGATCCTGTCCAGGATGGCACCGTTGCGCTTACCGAAATCATCGATCAGACTCCCCACAATCATCGGGCAGTGCCACCGAAAACCGAAACTCTCTTCGTAGCAAATATGTTGTATCGCGGTGTTACGGGTTCCGGACCACTCACCGCGACGGGTTCCCATCGCGATGTCCTTGGTGATACGGATGCCGGCACGGAGTTTCCACTCGTCCTTATCCACGGCAGGATTTGCAGTCAAACCTAAAATCAATTGCAGTCCGTGTGCCTGGCACTCATCCGCGACACCCTGGACCCACTCGTCCGGATTGTCATCGATCATGTACAGATGGGTACCGCCCTGGTCGGCGGTACTCTTGATGTACGACTGCATCGTCGTGTAGTCGCGACGTCGCTCGTCACACAGCGCACCGATGATCTTCATTGATTTGCTCCTGCGAAGCGTAAGTGACCATCTGACGCAGGACATCGTACTTCAAAACGTCTTCAGATTTCAAATTGTACGGAATCTGCCGGCGAAACAGCAGCGTCAGGTACTGGTAGATCCGGCCCGGATCCGGTTCAAAATCAAGGATCTCACGGAGAGGTCCGCCTTCCATCACCGCGCCGTTGCCGGTGAAGATCCCGTCGCCGTAGGCATAGACCGGTTTGTGGAACGTCACCGCCTCAGTCAGCACCGTCGAGTTGATCCCGACCACGGCGCGACAATTCTTGATCCACTGGTACGAGTTGCCCGACTCGTGGATCCCGCACCGACCGTGCTTCTTGACCGCGGGGTGCGACCAGAGCATGGCGATCTGGTCCTGCTTCTTTCGCGGGTGGACCTTGAACTCGATGCGGTAATCGGGGAACGTCTCGCAGACGTTGGTCACCAGTTGCGGGATCCGTTGCTTCCACGGCACGTCATCCATACCGGAGAAGTACAGGATCTGGGTGTCCTTCTCGACCTGGAGCGGAACGAAGATGTGGTTCGCCCCACGAGGCTTGTGCAGGTCTTGCCAGGAATGAACCGCTTCCACCCGCCGGTCCACCATCTCGATATCGCCATCGGATCCGGTACGGATCGCGTTACAGATACTGCTTCTTGCGTTCTGTCCCTTGGGGTCGAAGTAGCACCCGCTTCTCTGGGTCAGCCACCCGTTTTCCACGAACCAGACGTTGGCGAACTTCCCGACCTGGTCCATCCGCTCCCAGTGGTGCGGCGTACCCCAGATCACATGGCACTTGCCATCGTCCTCGCGGATCCCGTCGATGTCGTATGGTCCCTTGTCGATCACGAATCCGTGCAATCGCAAGGCACCCATGATCCGATCAACCACCTGGACACCGCTGTGGAATCTCAGTTGCATTCAGATGATCCAGCCTTGCAGGACCGCGTTGGTCGCGTCACCGGTAACCGCCAGTGCGACCACCACGCCGTAAACGATCTCGACGCAACCGTCCAGATCGATCGCGTGGGCGTTGATGTCGGCATCGGTGTACTTGAGCGTCCCGTCCGCGACGTCTTCGGTGGTGTCGGTCACCAGGGTAATCGTGGTCTGCTCGTCGGCGTTCTTGAGTCTGCGCCACCGTTCCGAATCGCCGGCCCGGCCAAAGAACTGAAGCTGGGGATCGGTGATACTCGACGCGCCGTCGTCGTAGCCCATGCTCACCCGCAGGATCGTGCCATGCCCGACCTTCAGCGGGCGGATCCCGCTGCGGATGATCTGCGTGGTGGGGTTGGTGATCCGGGTGGCGTTATCCACAGCCGCCAGCAGACCCGCCGACATCAGCGGAAGTAGCTGGCATCCCAGCCCAGCCGGTCGGACGACGTCCCCGATCTGACCTCCCTGGATCTGGGAATTGACGATGATATCGTTGCCTAATGCCATAGCTATGCTCCGTGGTGCAAGTGAAGTCCGTAATCGAACCGCTGGGTTTCCATGTGATCCTCGACGTCGGTCCTGTCCTTAAGCATGCTCAGGATCTTCAACGCACTGTTTCGTTCCCCGTTCAAGAACGCCATCTTCACCGGGTCCGGATCAAACGTCGTCTCGAACATATGGGCCTGCCTCATGATATCACGAAGCACTCTGCCGCCGGCATCCGTACGAAAAACAAACTCGTAGTCCAGGATCAACTGGGCGAACGGATCAGGCTTGTCCTGCGTTTTCGGCACTCGCAATATCCTTTATCGCGCCGGCACCGTCCGCCGCGGCGGCGGCACCCGCCTGGGCCATTTCCATCTGCTGCATCTGCGCCTGCTGCTGTGCCTGCTGCTGCCGGTCCGCGGCCACTTCCTGCTCGCTACGCATCACCTGCGGCGTGACGTTGTGGATCGAATGCAGCCACCGGATCGATCCGTCCGCGTCGATGTTCTGCATCGCACCCGGATCCGCCTCCAACAGCGGCTGGGCGGCACCCAGGAACTGAAGGAAGTTTTGACTCTCGCTCGCCCGCTGACTCAACGCCAACGGGGAAACGTAGTCCACCTGGATGCTCTGACCGGCCAGTTCATCCGGCACCGGCATCAACTGCCCGGACCGGAACATCACCTGGTACGTCCGCTCGATCAGCGGTGACAACAACTCAGCATACAACCTGCTCAGTACGGGACTCATGGTCTGCAACTTCTGACGGACCCGCTCCATCACTTCCGTCGCCGTCATCCGATCGTTTTCGGGCAGTTCCATGGCATCCACGAAAAACGCCCGCTCGATCGATTCCGCCCTCTGCTTGAGGATGGCATCCCCGATGTCCGTCCGCACACCCGTCATCAACGGTTGGGGCAACTCCGTCGTGCCGGCCCGGTAGTAGTTGATACTCCGCGGTGCCGTCTGCATCGGACCTTCCATGCCGTTGGCCGGCACCAGCAGGGGCGGGGCGATCGCCAACTCGGCGCACTCCAGAATCGTCCTCGCCATCTGGTTGATGACCTTGATATCCGGCAAACACTCGATCGCCGGCGACCTGCCGTAGATCTCGGTCGGTGCCTTGCTCCACCGCGGGACCAGGTACGGGTTGTTGCGGAACCCCGACTCGTTCATCAAAAACGCATGTTCCTTCAGGACGTAGCAACTCGCCCACGGCATGTTCCTCCGGTCCAGCTTCGTCGGGTCATGGTCGGCCCGCTCGTAGATCGAATGCACCACGTCCACCTGCTCTTCAACCCGATCCTTGCTCTGGAACATCTTCACCGTGTCCGGATGGACGTCCCAGCCCTCCTGTTCGCCGCGACGGATAATGTCGCTGACCCGCATCTTGAACTCACGGAACGTACACACGATCCGGTCCGTATCGTTCTGGCACAGGAAGATGTTTTGCAGGGGCCGGGCATAGAACCGGATCTCGTCGCCGCGGTCCTCGATCTCCAGGATCGCGGTTCCGAACGCGCCCAGATCCAAATACACCTCGTGGATGCTCGTCGCGAAATTGCTCGCCGGGTTGTTGAAGATCGCCAGCATCCGCTGAGTCGAGTCCTCCAACCAGATCTGCGCAGCCCGGTTCTGATTCACCCGCGGATCTTCCGCCGCCAACTGGAACCACCGGATAGCAGGGTTCGTCAGCAACGAGTGCATCATCGCCGCCAACCGCGTCAACGCGATCGGTGCCGTCGAATCGAATATCCAGTTCCGCCGATCCCCGCCCGGTTTGTACTTGGTCACGAACTCCCTGGTCGGCATCACGAGATTCGCCACCTCTTCCCAATGCCACTCCCACGTCCTGCGGTGGTCCTTGGCCTTGTCCAGCCGTCTCAGAATGTCCTGGGGATCTGCCGGCATGAGACTACGCTCCCAGCAGTGTCGCGGTCATCAGCGCGTCGTCCCCCTGGAACGCGCCCAGACCACTGGTCAAGACCGTGTCCTGCCGGCCCCGGGCCAACCTTCGCCTGCGCCGAAGAGCGTCTGCCTTCTCTGTCGCTTCTTCTGCCGAACGATCCGGCGGTTTGGGGCGACTTCCGCCACCCCCGCCTGAAAAGACTCCACTCATCATGAACCTCCTGTTCAACGAGATTTCGAAAACGCTGCCAGCGGATCATACCGTTCCTGCACCGCCGGCGGCAAGTACGGTTTACGCTCCGTCTCCGCGAAACGTAACATCATCATCCCGTACTGAGTCGCACTCATGATGTCATCTCGCTCCAGAACAATCAACCCGTTCTTCCGATGATACAGCCTCTTTTCCTCCAGCCACTGCTCCAAATGACGAAATACTTTGAACCGACCCGTACGCATCCGCTCCAGAATATCGTTCACCACCGGTTCCCGGGGCTGACCACCACCCGTCTTATTGCTGTACCGCGCACTCACCGGCGTCAGGTTCATCCCCACCGATCGGTACTGCTCGGCCAACGGTGTCCCAGACCCCTTGTCCCGGATATGACCGTCGTGAGGCCAAGCCACCGGGATCCAACCACCCCTCTGACGGACCGCTCCCTCGTGCTGAGTCGGCACCTGACCCGTGATCTTCCAGCAATCCGTCACATACACCAGGTCCGAATCCACGTCGTGGGCCAACCACGTCGCGGCAAACGCATGCGAGATCCCGAAATCAATCCCGCAGATCCGCCGGAAATGACTCGGAATCGAAAACGCATCCACCACAATCGATTCGTCCGCAATCGGGTACACCGCTCCCTCACCCATCATCGGAATGCCCTTCACCCTGGTATTCCGCTCATGCTCCGGGTAACTCTCCCACAACCGATCCTTCTCGTCCGGATCCAAATGCGGCGCGTCGTCCCACGTCGCATTGATCAAAAACACACCCCGACCACCGTCCATGAAGTGATGCACCACATCGCCGGCCCCCTTCAACGGCGTGAACGTCAACATCACCATCCCCTTCGAATCAATCGTCCGCGTCAAACCCTCCGTGTAAATGTCCGCCGGCGGTTCCTCGTCAAACCACACCAGGTGCTGCGCAGTTCCCTGCCACTTCGCACGCCCCTGCTCGTACGTCTTGAACGCCACCATCGACCAACCACCACTGCGGTGACGCACCCGACAGGTATCCACAACATTACTGATCCCCGCCTGACGATACTGCGGATCCTTCTCGTGAATCAAATCCTTCGGAATCCAACCCGTGCCAGGCGGATCGCCCAACAACGCCAACTGGACAATGTCCCTCGACGCCTCGTTCGTCTCACTACCCACCCAAACACGAACCGGTCCGTCAAACCGCCGGCCCTTCCACCAACGCGGATAGTTCCCCGTCAGGTGGATCGCTACTTCACCACTCGCCGTCCTGGTCTTACCTACCCGGTTCCCCGCCATCAAGCACCGCTCTACATGCGCCTTACCCGCTGCGTGGAACCGCTGCTGAAACGGATACGGACCCAACCCACCCTTCTCCGGTAACTGTAGATATTCCCGAACCAACCTGCTCTGGGACCGCACCTGCTCCAACTGCTCAAGTAACCGCGCTGCTTCTGCGTGTTCCGCTGTCGTTGCCATCACATCACTATACCCGTAACCGTACCTTGACCAAATGCCTAACGGTTCCGTTTTCGCCGGATGATTGAGCGGGTATATCAATACAAAAAACTTGGTTTCAGGGGGGGTCCGCCCTTCGCCGCGACAGCACCTGGCCGCACGGTTTTGTTCAAGGCCAGGTGGATCGGTCAGGTCGCGATCGGCACCAGATCAGACCTGCACCACGCCTGCACCAGACCTGCACCAGTACTGGTGCAGGCGCCTGCACCAGACCTGCACCAGTACTGGTGCAGGCGCTTGGCGCAGGTCGATACCTACCTATAATGAAGGTAGGTGAACCGAACAACTCAAACCTTGAAGGGAAACGACATGACAGTACCGATGACCATTCCACTACAGCAATTGTTGGACGTGATACCTGATGAGGCAGGCTTCACCCGGAGCAATGCCAAGCTAGGCAAGATGCTCAACTGGAGCATACCCACCATCAGCACATGCCCGGGCAAGACTCCGTTGTGCGAGCAATTCTGCTACGCGGAGAGAGACGCAAAGCGATTCCGCAACACGGTTGGACCCAAGCGCGATGCTAATCTAGTCGCGACCAGATCGAGCGCGTTCACCGGTTGGGCGATTGATCAGATCGAGCGCAGCCGGTCTGATGTTGTTCGGGTCCATGTCGCTGGTGATTTCTATGATGCAGGGTATGCAGAGAAATGGTTCCGCATCATCGCCCAAACGCCTGAGAAGGAATACTACATGTACAGCAGATCATGGCGGGATGATCTGACCCGACAGATGATTGAGGCAATCGCGATCCTGCCGAATGCCTCAGCCTGGGCTAGTGCGGATGCGGAGACGGGTAACCCCGCAGACGTGACCGATCTGCCTATCGCCTACATGTCTGTCAGAGATGACACGCCGGCGTATCCTGTTGACCTAGTGTTCAGGACTCACCGCAAGACTCTTGCCCGACGCGTCGGCAATGCTCCGGTGTGTCCCCATGAGACAGGCACCAGTACTGCTGCGGACGTGACCTGCACCCGGTGTGGTCTGTGCTACGGAATTGGTTACCAACGCGTGACCCGACGTAGAATCTGATCGGCACCCGATCAGGACCAAGCCCGACACCTGTCGGGCTTTTTTTATGCTCCGAACAGGTCCACGAAGATTCCAAACCGCGGCCCAAACCGGTGGCAGGATCGTCGATTGCTAAGACGATTTCGGGCATCGCTTCCCGGGCCGGGGATTGAACCGGACCGGCTGGTGCCGGTGCCGATCGCGACAAGATGATGTGACAGCAATGAAGTCATCCGCTGCACCAGATACCTACCAAACGCTGAATTGATCATTGACACCAAATCTGACCGATGTACAATCTGGGCTGGTGAACCATCGCTGCGGCGCATCGCTGCAACGGAAACTTGAAGGGAAAACATAAAATGAAGGCACCTTTTCGGGCTGCGAAACCGTCGCTGCAACTGCTTGACGTAGGTACAGAATCCCGATCTGACGATCAGTCGCGTTGACTTGGTCGCGATCAATCACCCCCTCTGAAAAGGAGAGCATGCATGTCTGGGAAAGAACAAACGTACGAGGTGCAGGAAGACGACTTGATCGTCTTCACCAAAGAGCAGTGGTGGAGCGTCGAGAACACCGAGGTCTGCACGGGCATCGGTGCCCGCGCCACCATCGTGGTCGAGCAGCAGGACGAGGACGGCAACCTGACGTTTCTCGGCCTGTTCCTTCACGATCATCACCGTGAACTCGACCACTGGGGCAACGTCCTGCATGTCACGCCGGAAGATGTTGAGTGGACACAGTCGTACGCTGGCACTGACCTGCGCGTTTACATGCGGACGATGACCCGCAAGATAACGCTGACCGAAAAGGATGACTGAATTTCCGACACCGCACCCCGATCTGGGCGGGGTGCGGAATCGGCAATTCCGCCGGAACGAAACGAGGTACGAGATGTTGATCGAACTGAGGAATGTGAAACATGCAGCGTTCTTGTCGCAGGAAACGGAAGCGTACACCGCGACCGTTTACATCGACGGCAAGAAGGCGGGGTGCGTCGAGAACGACGGGCATGGCGGTCCCGATTGTGTCTGGATCGACGGCAAAGAACTGCACCAGCGCATGCTCGACTGGATCAAGTCGCAACCGAATACCGAACCGTGCGACCTGTTCCCCGATGGCATGGAGATGAACGTCGATCTGTACTTCAGTGAACTGCTCCAGAAGCATCTGGAACTGAAGCAGATGAAGGGCTGGTTGCGCACCCGCCTGCTGGTCAAGGCCGATGACACTCCCGATGGGGAATGGTTGACATACAAGCCGAACAAGCCGCACTGCGCCGACTACATCCGCAACAAGTTCGGTGACCGGTTGCGCACCCTGATCACAACGAACGCCGAGGCTAAAGCGTTCGTCTTCGGCACGGCCTGAGTTCCCGATACCGCGCACCCGTGGGACGGTGTGCGGAATCGGCAATTCCGCCGGTGAAGGATGTGAACGATGCAGGTAATTGATCTAGCAGGCACGCCACTGGATGACTTCAATGGCAGTGCCACCAAGCGTTGGTACCAGGGGTGCGGGAACGCACAGTTGGCAGTGGATGCTGGCGGGGTTCCGCAGGCGTTGGTCTACGATGACTCAGGTCTGGGCATCCGCATGAGCGCGACGGCACTGGTCAGGGCAGCAGGTGCAGACGGGAAGGTGCTGCGCGGCATGTGCAGTTGCTGGTCGTTCTGCGTTGAGCAGGTGAGTGAGGTGTTGGGATCATGAACAAGCTAAAAACGATAATCGAAGAGATCGTGGAGGAGAAGGTATCGGCGCAACTTCAGCTTGAACAGGCAGACGATCTGTTGCGGCTGCACCTGTACGAGTTGTGGGGATCCGGCCCCGAAGTGAACGGTAAGATTGACGCTGCATTTGCTCGTCTGGAAGCGGCAATCGACGATCCTCACTGCGAATTCGTGCAGGTGATCAAAGAGGTGTTGGGAAATGGCTGAACAGAATAAATCTCTGCCGACAACTGAACGGCGCAAGCCTGATCTTGCTTATGCTGACCGGCGGGTCAGCACCAAGGGCATGATGCAGTGCCGCCGGTGCGGAACCCGTCTGCGGGTTGCTCCGTTCTCGTGCTGCTACTGCCCCGAGTGCGGATGGTCACCGAACGGGGATTGATCTTAACCCTTCAAGCCCCAGCCGGTGCTACGCGGCACCGGCTGGGGTTTTTTCATGCGCCAATCCGCGATCCTGCGCCTGCGTCGAAGAGGCGGACTGACCCTTCGGGTCCGCCTCATTTTCGCCGCGATTCGCTGCGACCTGAACCGGTTCGCTGCGGGCCGGCGATTCGATGATCGGGTGCTGATCGGTGGCGGACGTGATCAGTTGAGCGATATCGGGATTCGCTGCGGAGATGCGCTGCAACCGGTCCAGGATCTCCGGTTCAGATAGCTGGACCTCGACGGACAAGCTGCGGTCCACGTAGAAACCCATGCATTTGCCTCGCAGTTCTTCTGCTCGTATCGCTGCGGTATATGCACCTTTGGCGATCGCTGCGTCCCTGATTTCGCGCAGCTTTGCCATGTGTTGTTCGGGTAGCAGACGTTCTTCGGCGAGGATATCCTGTCGGATCTGCTCCAGCATTTTCTGGCAGGAATCGGATCGCGCCCACTGGGAAGCAGTCACTGCGACGTGATCGACTGACTTGTTCTTGCACACATCGGGTGCAGCTTTGCGCAGTGCCTCGGCCTGACTATCCCCGTAGACCACGTAGTAGCAGAACAACCACCGCTGCTTGTTCTGTTTCCCGACCGGTTTCCGTCGCTGCGCCATGTTCTGATTCTACTACGGGTGCAGGTCCAGGTGAAGTACTGGTTCCTGTTCCAGTGCAGACCGGTCCCCTGTGGGGGGACTGGTTTGAAGACCGGTGCAGCGTATTTACCCATCGCTGCTTACCCTGGGCGACACGGATTTTCTCTTACCCAGACAGTGCGACCGGTGATACCGATCTGGGCGTCCGTGCCGATTACGTGATCCTACGAAGCGGGATCCGCAGACAACCTCCCGGTCGTCTCTACGCATGCCTCGCAACTCGACGAGGTCTTGTTGGATTGTCTTCCGCTCATGTCTGGTACCTCTCCGCGAAGTCTGCCCAGACGAATGGCCGAACGGATGAACGTCGCGGCGAGTTGGGGGACTATCGCATTGCCGAAACCGCGCAGTCGCACCACTCGGGCGGGAACCCCATCAGCCAGCGGGGCAACGCCGGGTCCAATACGCCGCGCTTTTCCGTCGCCGCAGGGGATGTGGACCGCCCCGCCCCACCAATCAACAGTTCGTCCTGTTGCGGGGTGTCCCAGCCCGCTACTGCTGCCTGCCTCGGCAACTGATCCAGCCTGGTCCTGCTGCTGCCGTCCGGGTTGGTCGCCGTCTGTGACATGCCCGGCGTGTCCTTCCAGTCCCTGCTGCTGGGGCTTACCCACCCCGCCATCATCGCCGTCGTTTGCAAGTCCACGCCCCCGCTGCCCCGCTTGTCCTTGCTCGCCTTGGTTTCCGACCCCCGCTCGTTGGCATTCGGCGTCGGCCACCCACCACAGCCGCTGCCGGATGTGCGGTGCGCCGATGCCCGCAGCGCACAGATCGGCGGCCCCGACTGCATATCCCATGACTTCCAGGTCAGCGCGTACTCCGGTGATCCATTCGCGCCCAGCCCTTGACGCAACCTGCTCGCCAAAAACTGTTGCAGGTCTTCGCTGGGCGATAAGCCAGCGAAAAGCGGGCCACAGGTGTCTTTCGTCGCCAGTTCCCTTGCCTTTTCCGGCGGCACTGAATGGCTGACAAGGACAGCTTCCTGTCCAGCACGGTCGGTCGTCGGGCCAGTCAGCCAGCCGGAGTGCGTATGACCAGCCGCCGATGCCTGCGAAAAAGTGATGTTGCGTGTATCCGTCAAGGTCTTCGGGTCTGACATCTGAGATGCTCCGTTCATCCACCTCGCCGGCCGCTATCAGGTCACGCCGGACCAACTCCCGTAACCAGGCGGCAGCCCTCGGATCGTTCTCGTTGTAGTACGCGGTCATGATACCGCACCAGAAAAGGAACGACCGGGACCGGCAGGGGTAAGGCCGGCCCCGGTCTGCTCCGCGCTTGCATAAAAAAACCGCCGCAGGGTTGAAGCCGCGGCGGTCACTCGAAGGGTGGTGAACCGAATCGAGATGTTCTGGTGGATGGCGTGGTAACGAACATTCAGGGTACGACGCAGGGTAGAACCATGAGGTGTTCCACCATCACCAGTCTTTTCAGTTTTCAATCTCATGGTTGACTATCCTGCGATACCGTTCATGCTCGCTACCATGCCGGAACTCTACCCGACCAGGCAGACCCATGTCAACAACCAATTCCGACCATTTCCGACCATTTTCACCGATCCCCCCACAAATCCCCACCGTACCCCACCTGCCTGTTGCGCTTCTGTTGCGCTTCTGTTGCGCTGCCATCCGGCAACAATTCGGCAACATTCCGGCGCGGACCGGCGCGGATGATCCGCGCAAATCCGCGCGTTAAACCCATGCAAATCAGCATGTTAGGGTCCGACCGATTTGACACCCATGGTACAATGGTGGCGAAAGGTGGTGAACCATGAAACGCCATGACGTGACCGATCTCAAGAACCGACTCGTCCATCTGTACCTCAAGCCCGAACGCCGGCGGTGCGGGTGGAGACTGATCCGCATCCGCCGGGTCCGTCTCGACCGCAAGGGCCGGATCCGTACCGTGACCGCCAGCATGTACAACCCCCCCACCGACCGCTGGGACGGCAAACCCTTCCGCCTGGACCTGCACCGGGAACTGCAAGCACCGTCCACCGCGGTGCTGTGGTACAAGCGATATGTCCCCCTGAAAGATTGGCTGAAAGTCGGTGAGTTAGGCACTTGACAGGTACTGACGAATCCCTAAGATGCTGATGGTAGCGAGCATGAACGACACACCCCACATCGAAAGGAACAGGTGAACCATGGTACGCAAGAAAGCCCTTTACGTTATCCAGCAGCACAAGACGCTGGTGGATCCGCCGGCACCCGCAAAGGGTAAACAGGCGGAAGTCACCTTCGATGAGAAGGACAAGACGAACACCCTCGGCGTGTTCATCGACCGCGGCGACCTCGGGGAATTCGAGGATACCGCCAAGGCGATGACCCACATGCGTAAGCACCCGGAGTCCGGGGAATTCCGCATCGTCGCCATCAAGAAGCAGTTCTCGGTCAAGGTCGAGACGATCATCAAGGCCCAATTCACGGGTGCCGAAGAGAACGGGGACGACGATGCCGACGAGTCCGCGAACGAAGCGAGTGAGTAAGCACCTGCCCACCTTCGTGGCGAAGGTCAATGCATGGATGGAACGTGAGAACGTCTCCACTGCATACCTCGCCGCGAAGATGGGCGGATACAGCAGGCCCGGCCTGCACCGGATCCTGACCGGCCAGACCCCCGACATCCTCATGTCCACGCAGGAACGGATCCAACACGCCAAGCGCAACATCGAATACAACATCTCCAAGCGCAAAAGACTGGAACTCGAAGATGTGTAACAACGAACAACCCCAGATGCCGCCAAGACTGTTCCTGTCCATCGTCGTCGCCGTCGAGGACCGTGACCTGATCACCAGCGCACAGATGAGCGACGAGATGATCCAGCAGGAACCGGTTCTCTCCGGCATCATGATGGCACAGGTCACCATCGAACTGGAAGATGCGGTCAAGGCACTGATGGATCAGTACGGCGAGGAAGATTCCCAGGTGTTCAACCACTACTTCCAGGAATACCTCAAAGCCCGGCCCGGTCCTGAAGTCCACATCACCGATTGGATTGCCCAATGCCCATGACCGAAAAGCAGCAGGCGATCTACGACTGGGTCCGCGACTACATCTGGCGGCAAGGGATCAGCCCTACCCTGGATGAGATCGCAGACCGATTCGCAGTCGCCAAACCGACGATCCACCAGCACATCGAGTCGCTGGTCCAGAAGGGATTGATCATCAAGCAACCTAAACTCGCCCGCAGCCTCACCTTACCGGACACCTGTCCGACCTGCGGTGCCAAGATGACCCAGCCAGAGGAGATTAACACCGATGGGGAATGATTCTGAACAAGTTGGCGGAAAGCTGTCGCCCGTGGACCTGAACAACTATGCCTGTGCCATCGATGTCGATACCCCTCCAGAAGAGGTCATCCAACTCATACAGTTGTGCCAGTACTACGAGCAGCAGATCAAACTGGTCCGCAAGGCTGCGGAGAACGTGGGTATCTCCTGGGTCAACCACAACGGTGACATCCAGTACGAAGATCTCGACGGCAACGTGATCCGGCACTACGTCGGCACCGTCAAGACCACCAAGCTGAAACCGGACAGCAAGGCCGCGGCAATCATGGCGATTCTCGACGCAACCGGCGGCGACCTCGATGCCATGGCCGAACTGCTCGCCGCCCAGCCGGTCAAGCATGGCGCGTGCAAGAAGGTACTGACCGAAGAGGTCTGGGGCGAACTGTTCGAAACGGTCGAGCAGGAAGACCTGAAGACCGGCAAACCCAAGAAAGCACTGATCACAATCAACTCCCGGTTCTTGAAAGGATAGGTGAACCATGAAACGAAGTGATGCTTACCCCTCGAACTTCATGAGCAAGGACGATGCGTCCACGCCCATGACCCTTCTGATCGCAGACGTTCGCATGGAAGATGTGAACGTGGGCGACAACCAGACAGAGCAGAAACCCGTCATTCACTGGCGGGAAGATGCGGCCCCGCTGATCCTCAACCAGCACAACTGGATGGTGTGCGAGGATCTGTACGGCGACGACTCGGATGCCTGGGTGGGTCAGTCCATCGAGGTGTTCGTCGATCCCGGTGTCACCTTCGCCGGCAAGCGCGTGGGCGGGGTGCGGTTGCGACCGGCAACAGGTGTCGTGCCACCTGCCGCCCCCGCACCTGCCCCCGCTCCCGCTCCGGTGGACCAGGGCGGGTTCGGTCCCCCCGCGGCGGAACCCGACGACGGTGGCGTTGTGCTGCTGACCTGGGACATGGCGGTTTCCATGGCCGGCGATGCCGGTGCCACCAAGGAAGACCTGATCGCCCATCTCAAGGGTCTGGGTCTGGCCGGGTACAACGCCGAACGCGACACCGCTGCCGTCCGCTCGTGGCTTGCCATGCGTGGCCGCGGTACGCACGAACCGGTCCCCGAAGCTGACATCCCGTTCTGATCCGTAACGGTCACTGATGCACCGTCCCGGCAGGGTGAGATCCCCTGCCGGGGCTTTATGAAAACAATATGCAACCATGATGTTTGCGAAACCCCCTTCTGCCCGATGTGCGGCGAAGCGGTGGATGGCAGTCCGATCAATAGCTTGCTAGCCCATTGCCGTAACCAGGTAGAAATGTGCAAAAATTCGATTTTAAGGGTTACGCACCGTCACCAAGACGAAACGAAGTGGAACGATGGTCAGCGAAAGTACGTTGCCGCCAAACGAAAAACCCTCGCAAAGTGGCAGGGCTGGGTGGATGCCATTATCGAACTGAAAGACCGAAATCGTGCCTGAACAGCCACTGCTCTTCGAACCTGAACCGGATCCGCCGCGGTGGTCCTGCGGCGAGGAAGTTTATCCGGGCCGGCCCAGCTTCACCGGTTACTTCAAACCCAAGGAATACCCCCCATGCTCGACACCGAATGGCCCCGTGTCTGGGACGTGTTCGTCCAACTCTGGCCCAAATACTCCCGGCTGACCCTCGAAGAGATCCTGTCCTACCGCAGGGCATGCGAGACTGCCACGGAAGGGCGGGTTATCGCCACGCTCAGGGGCTTGAAGGATTCACGCAAGTGGTCAACTCCCCCCACCCCCGGCGACCTTAGACGGACGCTCAGGGCAAGCAAGGCGGAACGTCCCGGGTCCGGTCCCAAACCGGAGAAGTCCTGGCCCGACCTGATCAGGGAGCAGATGAACGGCGCGGGCGACGAGATGACCGACGAGCAGGTGAGGTACTGGTACTGCTGCCAGATGGAGCAGCAGTCCCAGACCGACACCACCCGGGAACACTGGCAGATGCAGGCCAGACGCTGGTCGCCTGAACCGGCAGAGCGACAGATCTACTTTGACGCCTGCTGGGTCCGGGTTTGCAGTCATTTCGGGAAGACGGATCCCGCCGCGGTGAAGTACCGGCAGCAACTGGACGAGGTGGGCGGTCCGCTCACCGACGAGGCTGACATCCCGCTGCCCAAGTCCGGTCCGCTCGCCGGCAGTCTGCCGAGCATGGGCAAGGGCGGTGCGTATCCGAATGTGTTCGTGGAACCCACGCCGGTGGAGGTGCCGTTCGAATGAGTGAAGAATTTGACCAAGCAGAATTCAATCGGTTCGTGCTGAAGTTCATGAAAGCCGTGGCCGGTCCACTGGGCAAGGAACCCCAAGCCGATGTTGATGCGTGGGATGCCCGCCTCGCCCCGCCCCCCCAGTTCCGGGAGGTCACGTACACACGGCACAACAACCTCTTGACCAGAGACGACACGCCGCAGTTCCTGGTCATCCGCTACGACGAGAACGACCGTATCGTCGCCATCGATGGTGAACCGGTGAAGGTGGGGAAGTATCCAGTATGTCCCCACGGTGAGGATCCGGCCCAGTGCAACGAGTGCATGATCGAATCCGACCTGGCGTACGACGCGGCACGGGAGAGACGATGACCCTGCCTATCACCTTCTTCGTCGCCGGCGATCCTAAACCCCAGCCACGTCCCCGCGCCGGTACGTTCCAGGGCAAGTCGAGGATCTACGATCCGCGCACCGCCGAAGGATGGAAGCACCGCATCGCATCCGACGCTATGAAGTTCCGGCCCAGCGAACCGCTGACCGGACCGCTCGCGGTCTACATCCTGTTCTGCTTCAAGCGTCCCCAGGCACTGATGCGCAAGAAGGATCCAATCGACCGGATCCGGCACACGAAGAAACCGGACATCGACAACCTGGTCAAGGCAGTGCTGGACGAACTGACGCAACTGGGTTTCTGGCGCGACGACAACCAGATCTGCCAGATCACCGGCACCAAGTGGTACATCATGAAAGAGGGCGAGGACATCCCCGGTGCCATGATCATCATCCACGAACCGCACCTGCCGGCGGTCATGCACCCGGAACAACTGGGCCGGGCGCAGATCGTCAACGAGATCATGGGAGGTAAACGGCCATGACGAATCAAGAGGAAATCGTGCAACTGCGGCAGGAACTCGGAGCAGCAGACGCACACGCGGCGGAACTCAGGGCCATGCTCGCCGCTGATGCCGCCGCCATCAAGCAGGCGCGAATCGACGAGTTGGAGTGGGCGTTCAGTCACCCGGATTTCGATGACCTCAGGAACCGCATCGCCCAACTGAAACAGGAGCAGACCGATGCCGGATGACCACAAAGCCCCCATAGACGAGGCGTTGCTGGAGCGGCTGGAGCGACAAGCAGCACTGCTGGAAGGGTATGCCGCCGATTTCGCCATGTTGGGAATGGGCGCAGCCAAGCATGACCGCGCGACCGAAGCGGCAGACCTCCGCGCCGCCGTCGCCGCGATTCGCACGCTGCCGGTGAGCAAGGACCGGGTGCGGGTGCTGCCGGGGATGGAGGTGTACTACGTCATTCATCCGTGCGACTTTGCGGTCTTCCGCAAAGTCGCCCAGATGAACGACGTAGAGGCTTGCTACTACCACCGCGACAACGCGGAGAAGGAACTGGGAGGCAGATCGATTCTTTGCGTGCTGGCAGGCGATGGACGTTGACGCCATCCAACCCATCGGCCCGATTGCCGAGTGGCTGGGGATCACGCACCAGACGCTGTACCGCTGGACGAAGCAGGGCTTGCCCCACTTCCGCATCGGTTCTCGGGGCCGCCGTCAAAGCGATTCGCTCTCTGCCGGTGAGCAAGGGATAAGGAGGGGTGAACATGAACGGGATCTGGATCCACTTAACACCTGCTGAACACCAGGTCGCGACATGGCTTGCCAAGCAACGCATGGCGAGCAACCAGCGGGCCGGCGTTCGCGAACGGATCCGGGGCAAAGACGATCCCCTGGTGTACAACATCCAGGGCATGTGCGGGGAGATGGCGTTCGCCAAGCACCACAACGTGTTCCCCGACATGGACATCTGCCCGCAGGCACACACCTACGACTGCGAACTGCACGGTATGTCCGTGGACGTCAAGACCACCCACCACCAGAACGGGAACCTGTTCATCGAGGGGCGCAAGAAGTCGGCACCTGCCAGCGTGTACGCGCTGATGATCGCGCCGGCACCCGGAACCGACGAAGGCAGATACCTGTACTGCGGATGGGCGTGGGGCTTTGAAGCGGTCAGCGAGGATCGTTACGTCGAGAAGTTCGGGGCGTTCGTGACCCAGCGCAACGCACTGGCGCATGGTCAAATCGTCTAGCGATTGCCGTTGTCGTGACTGGCGATGTGCGTCCGGATCATCAGCGTCAGTTCCTGCAACTGTTTGTCCATCGAACCCAGGCGGTTCTCCAGCCTGTTCTC
>Ga0080013_1003234_pt1 | contig 17518 bp, 32 predicted proteins | sample ETNvirenome_6_85_FD_69236 | JGI IMG/M metagenome (GOLD analysis project Ga0080013, IMG submission 69236) | Marine viral communities from the Pacific Ocean - ETNP_6_85 (SPADES assembly) (version 2) | ecosystem: Environmental > Aquatic > Marine > Oceanic | place: Pacific Ocean | collected 2013-06-19 | reverse complement strand
ATAGCAGCATTTGTCGCACTTGCGATCCTCATTTGAGCAGGTCTAATGGTTCCACCAGTTAAATGATAAGCTGGTGTAAACCCATTCGGGTCATTAACATTTGCCATAATTTATTTACCCATAGTTAAAGGTTAATCTTCAGAAAGATCCCGTTTGCTACCAAACTCGGTCTTCGACTGTCGCCGAGGCGGTTCAATAGGCATAATGGGATTACTTTCCCTCATTAATTCAGAATCAACAGCTTGCATGGACGCATCGGTCATTTCTTGAAAATATTCCTCACGTTCAGCTACTATTTCTTCATCTATTTTTGCTAAGATTAAGCCACCAACGCCAATAACACCTGCGTGTTTTCCATCCTCAATTGTAGGACCTTGAAACTCAGGATGAGTTTCAGCCCTCACTGGCTCGAATCCTTCACGAATACGCTTAGACATATTCGTTTTGTCTTCTCGGCCAAGAATGCTTTCACGAATCCAGCGATATTTATATCCTGGAGGCGGTTTAGGTGCGTCTAAACTAGACGGTGGTTGCCAAGGTTTTCTGCGAGTTTTTTCTACTCGTACTTCAGCAGAACGGGAGTTGCGGTCTGTCATATTATACTCCTATATATTAAACGTACTTTGCGTACTCTTCTAATGGCACACCAAGTTTTTTAGCAATTGCTTGCTGACTTGCTGTGAGTCTTACTTTTTTGGACTTTCTAGTGTTTGGATTAGTTCCAACACTGGTTCGTCCAACTGCTTGAACAGGAGGCGATTTACCTTCCTTTTCAAATTTATGTGGAAAAGCATTCTGAATCCTTTCATCTAATTGTTCATAATAATCTGATACTGTAGGATCTATACCCTCTTCCTGCATTTTTTTATCAAGTGCAAAAGCAGCAGCGGTCATAGCTTCATCCCTTCCAAACCAAGAATTTTCTTCCTTTTGCGCCCAGGTAGTTGCCCTGGGATCTATTGGAGGTGCTTGAGGAGCTTGTTGTCGCTGTGGCTTATTTCCATTACTTGAATGTTCTCGTTGTTTTTTAGCACGAGCCAATGTTTCTTGTTCTACTGCTAATTTTGCAATATCCTGTTGAGTATCAACTTGAGCATCAAGATCTCCCGATTCAATAGCTTTTCGATATTTATCTTTAGCTTGCTCAAGTTCAGTTATTACTCTTCCATTATATTCTTTAAAAAGTGCTTCATCACTTTTTGCAGCTTTATTTTCAAATTGATGAACTTTATCTTTTAAAGCCTGAGCAACGCGAAGAGCTTCATCCCTTTGTCGCTCTGCTTCACGTTGATTATAAGTGAGCTTGTCGATTCGTTTTTGAACCTTGTCACTATATTGTTCAATTTCTTCCTCATGATTTACAGAAGATGCTTCTACTACTACTTCTTCTTGAGAAGAGTCTCCTTCAGTTGGAATTTCAATTTCTTGTTCTAAATTTTCAGCTTGTTGTGGCATGGTTTCCTCCATGAATATTTGAGTTTAGCGCGAAATTCAGAAAAATGAAACATTAAATCCCTATTATATCCTCAGGGTCGTCTATTTTTGCCAAAATTTCATCGTCATTTAATAAGCGCAAGTCTCCTCCATCAATTTGAATACGAGCACCTGCGTAGCGTCCGAAAATGACCCAATCTCCTTTTTGACACCAAGGTCCTTCAGGAAATTTAACTGGGTCTTTATATGCATCTGGCCCAAGAGCCACAATATAGCCCACAACTGTAGTCAGACGCTCGCGTTCTACAGTTTGTTTTGCCAAATAAATTCCACCCTTTGTCTTTTCCGAAGGAGCAAAAGGTAAAATAAGTAGTCGATAACCTGTAGGGCGAGGCAATTTTTTAGCTAAACTGCCAGTTTTAAGGTCCTCTGGAGTAAAATTCGTTGATTTTGGCTTTTCAGGCTCTTCAGAACCAAAATTCGCAACAAAAGGAGGTATTTTCTTACTTTTAGCTTCACTCTTCATCTGGTGTCTCCATTCGTCTATGTAACCCAATTATTTCGTTTTCAACGTAATTTAGCCCCGCAATTTCACCAGTTAAGCGCTGATATTGGTTAAAATCACCCACACCCCCACTTGCAAGCGTATTTTTCAGCTCTTCTTGTCGTTTGCGGGACTGTTTTAATAAAAATTCAGTCGCCGTTAGCCAATCCATCAACTTTTTCTAACCCATTGGATAAAACTAAGTCCTTTTGTGGCTGCTCCACCGCCCTTAGCCTTACCTTTAACTGAGACTATCTCTCCAGTTCCAGCTGGTTTGCCCATACCTTTAACAGGGTTAGGTTGTGGTCCAGGATATATCTTAGATTTAGACTTCTTAGCCATTTTTCCTCCTATTCGGTTCTAGTTTTCTCGTCTGCCTCTCGGACAGTGTTTAAAATATCTGCATAAGTCCTATCTGCCTCTAAAATTGAAGCCTGGACATTCTTTTCTCGGTCTGCTGCGATCTTCATTTCAGCAATTGCCTCTTGAGACTCAATTTTTTCTTTCTCAACTTCTCGTTTTTGCTCGGAAGCAACCGCTTTTTGTCTAATTTCTGCTTTTTGCAGCTCGATTATTGGATCAATTCGTTGCAGTTCTTCAGCTTTAGCAAGCGCTTGTGCCCTTCCTGTGACTTCTGCTGTAGCTTGCGCTGCTGCCTGAGCAATTTGATTCATAATTTGCTGGCTCTGTTCTGGAGGCATTTGTTGTAATTCTTCCAACGGCGGTAATGGTTGACCCATCGCTTCTTCAATTTGCAAGCGATACAGCATTGATTGGTGTTCTTGTATGTTTGCACTAATCATTTGAACAACCATCTCATTTTGTTGTGCCATAGGGTTTTGTATAAAAGAAGAATGCGCTGCAATATAAGCCTCATGGTCTTGCCATTCAAAAGCCTTGATCGGCTGCCCCATCATTGCTGCCTGTTCTTCACTGATCGGGTCTCTAGGAGGAACTTGGGGTTGTTGTTTGAATAAACTTTGTGGGTTTTTTATCTCTAAAGCCTCATACATTCGGCGATATGCCTCTTGTAAATTATGAATATCTGGTGCCGCTTGTGCCATTTGTAATTGTTGTTGTGCGATCATTACCCGTTGAGCCATTGAAAATATATTTGGATCACTAACTGGTAATACATCCACACGCTCATCAAAATCTTGAGCCATAACTACCTGTTGCCCTTGTTCTGTCATATAGGGGTATTCAGGAGGTAAATAAGTGGCATAGAGTTTAGTTAAGAGTCTAAATTCTTTCTTTTGAGCAAAATGTAAACGCTTATGAATAGCTGACATGACTTTTGTGCCACGTTCTAACATAGCTATGGTAGTACCTACAGGTAATTGCTGACTGCCAATATCACCAACTTGCATATCCGCAATAGAAGCAAAACGCCTGCCTGAATCAACTAAAAGACTTAAAAGTTGTGCTAAAACAGCAGAAGGCTCTTTATACGGTAAAGGCAACAAAGAATCTTTAATCGTAGCTCCTGCAACATCAACATCCCTAAATTCTCCAGGTTGCAAAGGCTCGTCTTCCCCCTGTATTCGCATACCACGAGCCTTGAACCCCGCTGGAAGATTAGCCAAAGTTCCAGCATCGATCAATTGCCGTAAAATAGAGGTAACAGACTTAGTTAGCCCGCCAATCATGTGAATTAAACCAAAACCATAAAAACCCAGTCCTGGCAAGAACTTATACTGAACAAAATAATCTGTCTTATTATAAAGTGGGTCTCCTTCCGTCCAATTACGACGAATTGCTAAAATTTGATTCATGTCTTCACAAATTGTCACAATATAGGGACAAGCAAAACCATGGTCTTCAATTTCTGTTAAATTAAGGTCGACATGTAGTTCTAAAATAGTGTAAAGCTCATTATTTTCTGCATAACTAGGTTGCACTCCTTCTAATTTTTCCATTTTTTCTTGTACTTCATTAGGAGTCACAAGTCCAGGCTGCATCAGCTCGATATCGCTGTATGTGCCATTTAGTTGCATCTTCAGTAAATCATTCTTTGTCATTGTCATGACATGAGTAACCCGAGGAGAAGTAGAAAGTTCTGTGGTTGAATAACTGACTACTAGGTCTTCTGCTTTTACAAATTCACTAACAGCACGATTTAACATCGTATCAAAATAAACTTTTTTAAAGGCACTGCCAGATAAAGGTAAATAAAACAATAATGAGTCCATTTCAGGATCATATTCTTCCATTACATGGCTAATCTGGTAGTTCATGAATTCTTTAACCCTTGTTGATTGAGCTACGATTTGAGGGTCGTGGTTCCCAACAACTTGTACCTGTACAGGTCCACCTGCTGGTAGGAGTTCTTTATAGGCTTGTGCCTGAAATTGGGTTACTGCTTCTGCTAAAATAGGGTGATTAACGCCACTTGCTCCCTGAAACGGTTGAGTTCGTTCTTCTTGTTTAATGCCTAATAGATCCAACCCCTTACTAAAGGCTTCGTACCAATCTTTACGAGACTCTTTGTCCTCTTCGTACAAAGACGTTAATTCACCACCGAGTGCCTGAAGAACATCTTCTTCTAACACATCTGCTAAATTTTCATTAAATTGAGGTGGTTGTTGCAAGTCTACTACATTATCCCCCATCTCTCCCATCAACGGATCTAGCTCAATCTCTATTGGACCATCTATATCTATGGGAATGGGACTTGATGTGGGCTGAATTTGTTTATCAATAGCCATGGTTAATAACTGTATATATAAACAAAATAATAGTAAAGGCTTTTTTAGGACAGATAATTATCTGGGAAGGTGTCTAGGAACCCCTTTATTTTTTCTTCAGAATATCCGTACTTTATGTAGTTTTCTACTATAGACTGAACCCCCGCGTGTTCTTTGTTTTCGTATAGTTCCATCCAACCTATAAGAAAATTTCTAATTCGATCATACATGTCTGAAGTATACTCAGGTGTGTCCATTCTTTGAAATCGATGCATCCATTGTAAAAAAGGTAGACATAAAGCTCTGCCTCCATGTTTTCTAAATTTTTCTTGTATGTACCACTCCTCTCCGCCAAAGCCTCTGAAAGCAGGGTTGAAACCAACCCAATTCTCTTTTACACAAGAAAATAAACCACAACCATTCATTGGGATTTCAAAAGGGTCACCTTTCGCCATGAGTTCATTAGCACACCCCCAATTACCGAAGAATTGATCGTTCCATTCAGGTTCTAAATGGGTAAAGTGGTCTACTAGATTGTCGTGAATAAGTGGACCTTGTATAAGGTCTTTAGTTTTAGGGAACGCCTCATAGTAACTAATCAGTTTCTCTAGAGCACCTGGAACTAAAAAGACGTGACAATCTAAACATAGAACAAAGTCGGTTTGCGCTTCTTCAAATACTTGCCCTTTAACAAAAGCACTCTGGTATTCCGTAAAGGGGATATAACGTCCATTAGGAACATTGCCCTGAGTAAAAAGCCCTGAATCTGTGTCGTAGCCTTCAAAAAACCGCCTTACCTCTTTACCATGATCGCCATCGGGGTTATTATCTATAACGATAATTTCTACTTGATCCATCACTTCAGCATGATACATGCGTAATGCCTGAACCGTCCAAAATACTCCTTCATAGTCGTCGTAAGTAGCCATACCTATGGTGAGTTTTTTCTTCATCTAATAATAAACCATTTCTTTATGGCGATAACTCTCGAACGTATCTTGATAGTCTGATGGTAATTGAACAAAACCACCTTGACGAAAACGTAAAACTGCCTGTGACATGGAGTCAACTAAATCGTCATGATCTCCATTGGGAAACGCAACACATTCTTCAACAACTTCCGTTGCCCAATGTGTATCGGGTCTCCAAACCATTCCTGATTCAAACAAAGGTGTACAGGCATTTACTCTTGCCACTTTATCCGCTCCTTTACTAGGAGTAAAGTTTTGAACAGGGATTCCAATTTTTCTTAATTCTTGCGTCAAGGGAGTTCCACTCCCTTTAGCCTCTATAATGACTGTGTCGGGTTCCCAATGTTCATAAAGCTCTAGAGCTTTTTGTTTAAGCTCAGGGAACTCTAAGCGTGCTTTTACAGAATCTAACAATATTAAATGCGCCACATCCCCTGAATAAAAATTTTCACCTATTCTACCATGTGGGTAAAAAACTCCCCACGTAGTTATAGCAGAATAGTCTGCGGTTTCAGTGCGTAGGAAGGCAGTATCATAACTTTGAATAATATATTCACACTCAGGAGGTTTTTTCTCTTGCCATTCCTGCCACCATTCTCTCTTGATCAATGCTCCTTCTTCGGCAGTAGGGTTTTGCATATATTGAGCAAACCATTTTGGTCCATTGCCCAGTGCTGCCTTGATTCCTTCTAGTTCCTCAGTTTTCCAATATTCTGGCCAAACTGCATCACCACTAGGAAGAATAGCTGGGAGCTCAATCACTTCCCACTGATCGTTCTGTGGGCTACGAGACATATCTTTGATCAAGCGTCCTGTCAAATCTTTTATTGACCATCGTGTCATGACAATAACAATTGCTCCTCCAGGCTGGAGCCGTTGACGTGGTCCAGAAGTGTACCACTCGTATGCATCGTCTAAAGCTACTTTGGACATTGCATCTTGCTCGGAATGGGGATCATCAATAATGAACAAGTCTGCACCCCGTCCTGCAATAGCGCCTCCCGTTCCTACTGCGTAGTATTCTCCACGAGCAGTGGGTTGCTTATCCGACATAGTTTCCCACTTTCCTGCTGCCTTTGAGTCGGGGTTCAGGACAGTTTCGGGAAAAACATGTTTATAAATATCAGATTGAATCAAGTCTCTGACCTTACGTCCAAAACGTACTGCCAGATCTGCCGTATGTGTAGCTTGAATAATTTTTAAGGTGGGGTTACGCCCAATCAAATAGGCAGGAAGCAAAAAGCTCGCGAATTCACTTTTCGTGTGTCTTGGAGGCATATTGATAATGAGCCGTTTTAGCTTGCCCTGAGCTATACGGTCAAAAGCTTCAGCCACTATGGTGTGATGATGACCTTGAATGAAGCTTGGCCATTGGCTTTTGACAAATGATAAAAAGTCCGTTTGGGACTGTTCTATGTCCCTAAGTTCCTTAAACCGTTCACTAAGCTCGTAGTATTCCTTGAGCGTTTCTTCAGGGAGCTTAGATAATGTACTTTTTGTCATTATAGAATGGTTGAGTGACGGGACCACCAAGGTTTTTATTCTGTTTAGATAGATGAAATTCTAAGGCACGGGCTAGAGCACCGTCCAAGAGTTCATCTTCGTAAGCATGATTAGCATTTTCAAAACCAATAAGAGCGGTGGCAAGTCCTCTCAGGGTCATAGGGTCTGTTAGGTCTAATACTTCGTCTTGGGTTCTATTCATTTTACCTGCTACATATTCTTTGTGTTTCTCATAGTTTGGGTTCTCTTTCCCAGGAGGAGAAAGGGTCTTCAGTAACTTAGCTATTGTGTTATCGCCTCTTGAAAATTGAGTTAATACATTAATCGCCCCTGCTCTGATTCCTGCTTCGGGAGAGTCAAAGCGTTCAAAGGTGTCTTCAACCTCTAGATCACGACCTAGTTTTCCTTCCCAAGCGTCGTCCGTGTAAACCAAGTTAAACGGATTATTGTTCCTTATTCCTCGAGTTACTTCAGGTTCCTCTCCACCTCCCATTTTAAGTTTTTCTGGTGAATAGTCTATATTAAATACATCTGCTCTGTCGGGTCTTAAACTACCTACAGTATACCCTTGCATGACATTTCTTGCATGTTCAGCTTTATGTACATAGTCGGGAGTACCTACAGTAGCTCTTGTTGTAATTCTTCCAGTTGTTAAAGTTTTATAACCTTCTTCATCAACCATTATACCACCTCTATATGATCTTTTTTATTTACGACACCCTGATAAAAAGCAGATTTATTTTGTTTAATTTTTTGCCAGCGTTCATTGAGTAACTGGTGCGTTTGTAATTTAATATCGGGGAAGAGCTTTGCGAAGTGGCGTAGTTCCCTTTTCCAAGGTTCTAAATTGTCTTCATACTGAACCATCAACAAGTCAACGTCGCTATCTTCCCTGGCATTACCTTTAGCAAAACTACCAATCAGCCAGATGAAATTCACTCTGTCCTTTAGCCATGCTTCGTCTGCCTTGATTTTATTGATCAATGGCTCAAGGTTCGGTTTCTTTTTATAAACTTCGGTTAAGCGCGAGCTAGCCATCATAATCCTCTACGGGGAGGTTGATGAGTGTGCCTTTTGGCAGTATTCCACCTGTTTCGTAGTAGAGTTCTTGCATGCGTACTAAGACCTCTTCCTTAGACATCAGCTCGACCTTATTAATAGTAAGTTCTGACTTATGAACATACAGCCCTGCTGCTCTGCCCCGAGCAACTTCCGCAGCCACTGCAGCCGACCACATGCCCGCGTTCATGGCGCCATCACGAAGATCCTTGAGGTCTGTCAAATGAGTACTTAAATTAAGCGACACTAAATTGGCTGCTCGCTCGCGGAGCACGCTAATACGGTTCTTGATCTTTGGGTTTTGATTACTTGCTAAAGCGGTGCCCGCCTTTTGAGCGTTTTTGGGGGAATACCCTGCGTCTAGAGCAGCTTGGGTCTTGGTCATTCCTTTAGCGACATTCTGAGCAAATTTCTCCTGTCGAGGAGTAAGCGTTCCATTTTTCATAACGTATAAAATTTTGCAAAATTTTATATAGCATACCTCTTCTTAGTAACTATAGTAAAGAGTAATGTTGCAAAACTCTTGGACAATGGCTCTCAAAATCTTACCCTTTTAGCTATACCTACAGCTATAGCTAAAAGGGGGGGCGGGGGGTAGCGTAGGGGCTAATACTAGGCTATTTAAGCTACTTTTACTATTACCCCTTTACTTAGCCGTAGCCCCTAAAAAGTAAAGGCGCTAGCCGTTAAACTAGCGCCCCTACGGTTAGCCTTTTAAGTTAGGCGGTAATAGTAATATTACCGTTACCTAAAAAGTAGTTTAAGCCCGCTACGCCTAAAACCGTTTTAGCGCTAGCGCCTAAAATAATAGGGTTACCGTTATTAGCTTTAGCTAAAACGCTACGGCTTAAAGCCGTATTAACTTTAGCGCTACTACTTAAGGGTATAACCCTATTAGGGTTAACGGTAGTATTAGTTATACTACCTACGCTATTACCGTTATAAACGCTATTAACTATATAAGCGTTTTTAGTATTTAAACGCCCCGTTTTAATAGCCTTTATAGTAGCCGTTAAAGCGTAGTTACGCCCGCCTATAGTTACGGTATTAAGGTTACCGTTATTACCTTTAGTTTTATTAACCATTTTTTATTACCTTTTTTAGTTACGGTATTAATTATTTAATACCTACCTATAAATATACGCCTATTATTATAAAAGTAAAGCGGTTATATAGTTTAATTTATTATAAGTATATAACTAATAGTTATAACTAAAAATACCCTTACGCACACGCACACACAACAACAAGAACATGAGCAAGAGCATACATACATGAGGATTGAGTATGATTATCGATTATCTTGTTCTTCTTCTTGTTCTTATGCTATACCTTTATCTTATCCTTGAACAAGAACAAGAACATGAAGATGATTTATCATTATCAGAATGTGTGAATCCTGCCCCGCGTTAACGGGGCAAGACTCTTGCTCAAAGCAAACTATTTAATACCGTTTTTGTATTCTAAATAGTTTTCTTTGTTAACAGGTCCGATCGTAACAAAACCGAATTCTACGAAATGACGCAGACCAGCAAGGGTATTCTCAATGGGGGACTTTTCTAAAGTATTATATTCAGAAACAGTCATACCATCAACAAACTCTTGCCATTCACAGTTATGTTGGACACGAGGAGACTTCGGCAACGCGGTAATGACCCATTCGCCTTTGAACTCTTTCATGCTTCGGACTTTTGCTTTGACTTCAGCTTGAGCAGTAGTAGCTTTAAGAGCTCCTGCTTCCTTTTTAGTAAGCTTCTTGTTCATAACAATTCCTCTCTTCTTTCTTTTTCAACGCCTAACTAATCTTTTATTAGTTAGTATAGTAATGATAACCTAAAACGGTTAGAAAGTAAAGGGGAATATTAAAAAAATATAAAGAGCCAAGAGCCTAGCCCCTTCACGCAGGAATGGGGGAAACAACAAGAACAAGAAGAAGAACTTATACCCTCCTCCTCTTTTCTTAAGGATTATCGATCATGGTTCTTGCGTCTTGCGCAAAGGAGGGGGGAAAGAAAAAAGGAGTATGGTTCTTCTGCGGAGCCGAAGAATCTTAGAACAGCCACCATGAATCTAAACACAAAAACACTATAGAAAGACTTTATAACAAGAGCCTTGAGCCTCTCCTCTTTCCACATCTCACGTCGTCTTAAATTACCCCAAAATACAACCAACGCTATTAGCCATTCTAGCCAATAGCTAGCCAATAAGCCCAGCCAATACCCTATTTCTTCTTGTATTTCAAATACTTACCTCATCAGCTATTAGCTTATTAGCCAAAACACGATTTGATTTGAGTTTTAAAAACTATTCTCCCACTCTCCAACACTAATACGCTAATAACCCCCGAAGAATAAGGGGGTTTCATCCTCCCTAAGCTATTAGCCAGCGCAAATAGCCGAGCGAACACAGTTGTTAATAAACAACAACGCCCCTTTACCGCGAAAGTAAAGGAGCGCCAACGGGTTTACTTACTTAGGAACCTTTACATATTCCGTTAAAGCGCTAGCAAACGTAGAGCCAAAGGCGCTAATAGCGAAGTATATATGAGTATCGCTGTGGGCAATTTCTAGCACGTTATATTCATTAGCGGGGGTAAGCCGTAGACCATGAAGCGATGAGGAATCATAAACGGTAAACCATTTATTACCAGCCATCGGTAGATCTTCAGGTTCGTTACCCGAAACTTCTGAAAAGTAATGATCAACATCCCTATATTTAAGGAATATAACACGATCTAATAAACTAAAAAACGCAAGATCATCATTTACCCAATTGGCATCTTGATTCATCCCCAATTCTTTTCTGAACTCAACAGTAGGTAATTGAACCCAACCACCATTTTCTTGATTATTCATAAGATTTCCTTATGTTGTTAACGTAGTAATTCCCTTAACTACTACTACCTATATAATAGGGCTGAACCCCCCGAAAGTAAAGGACATTGCTAAGGTTCTTTTTACTTAACCGTGCGTGAGCTTCAAGAGTTCAAACTTAAATAGTTCGTACATCATTTCGTACAACTCAAAGTCCGAAAACAGACGTTCCGCTTTCATAGGCGGGGCGTTAGAAGGCATACAACCGCTAATAGAGAGGTAGGTGTTCTTGCCATTATTACTAAAGCTAAACTTTTCTCCTGTTCCCTGTTCCGCTAGTTCTTTAGGCGCGGTAAAGGTAATTTGAGAAGCACCAAAGTCTTCATCCCACTCAAAGTCCTCGTCAAATGCTCTTATTTTTAAATAAAGTTTCATAAGATTTACGCGGTTAAGAACCAAACTCTATAAAAACTATTCCCTTGACTTCTCATTACTGTATGAAAACCCCTACTTCTTCCTCTACTATAAAGGTTAAAGGCTTCTTGCCTTCCTTCCATCAGCACTGAGTCTCCATGTTCTATATGGTCAAACAGCGTTTGTTTGTTGGCAGGCTTACCTTTATATAGTTTAGGATAAAGATACAACCCCCTAGTAGCGTAGGATTGGTCACCGAGCTTAGGAATCGGAATTCCTTTTTCAATATTGGCTGACCAACTACACCCACTCCTAGAAAGACTAAAGGGAAGTCGTTCATCACACTTATAATAAGTAAAGGTTTTATTCCTTTCATTCTCGTAAAGTAGCCGAATGTAATAACTACCGTTATCTGCTGGTTCGCTATTTTCTTCTATTCGCCAAAACTCTTTTCCGTTTCCTTTAGTATTTATTTGAAAGAAAAAGTGTTCAAACCAACCCGAATCTATAAGTTCGGGGGAGTTTTCTTCTTGGCTAATTTTTGAGAAATCAGAAAGAATAAGTTTTAACGCACTTTGTATCGTCCGTTCAACTAATTTTTCATGTTTCATAAGTTCACCTTTTATTATTTATTTACCCTTATATAGTAAACCTGAACGCCTAGAAAGTAAAGGACATTGGTAAGGTTCTTAGCTCCACAGTTCCCATTTAAATTCTCTTTTCTCTGAGTTGACTTCCATAGACTCCGTAGATAAGGAATATTCTATTCCCTCAGATGAAGCAAATATGTCTGCTCCCTCCCATACAGAAATAGGCACTTTTAATTCTGGATCAAAAAGATCAAATAGTTTATCCACATCAAATTCTATGTCATCAAGTTGATAGGCATTGTACCACTCTACAAATTGTTTATCCATTCTTTTGATTAACTCTATCCCGTCCTCTAGGGTTCCCTTACCAATGATGTAATGGCGAGGCTTATCGGGCGAGTAGCCACTGGTATATAAAGTAAAAGTTTTCATAGTATTTTCATCCATCACTCACCCCTTATTATAAACAGCTCAACATCACCAAAGTAACAGGTTCCACCAGGACTAACGTAGGTTTCAGTATCTTCAATACATATAAACTTATATATATCATGTTCAAACAATAGTAGTTCTAGATGAGAACCACCGTTGAACTCTTCAGCAGGGTCTTTACCTTCTTTAAGAATACCGTAGTATTCATGAGGGTGATTGACAACCCCTAAATCTTGATAAAGGGTAGTAGGTAGAGCTTCTTTAAGTTCTTGAATCATCATACCACCGTCTTCACCAGTAAGTTTATATTTATTTCTTTTAAGCATTTCTACAATTTCTTCTATCTTCATAACTTCACCTTTTCTTTTAATTACTTACCCTTATATAATAAGCCTGAACGGCTTGAAAGTAAAGGACATTGGTAAAGGTCTTATACCCATCTTCCCTCTATAACTACGCCTGCTTTTACTAATTCTACTTCATAGCGTTCTTCTGTGTCGTTATAGTAAGTTCCATCCATGAGTATTTCTCTTGTCTCGTCGTGCCAAGCCATTATGTCGCACCCTTCTGCCCATTTTATAGGAACTTTGTTATAGGGTTTGGGGAATTTAAAACAAGCCTCGAGATCAGCGACAGGATTACCTACCCATTCTGCAAGCTCTTGGTCTAGTTGCTTAAGTAGCTTATTCCCTTGTTGCAGTGTGCCTACACCAAACTTTAAAAACTCTGGGCATCCAGGTCCAACACCACTCGGGAGTATAGCGAATTCATATATTTTCATTTTAAACTCTTCCCCACTACTATTTGATAAATGTATTCTGGAATATTGTGACTAAGATAGTTCATCATTGTAATTTTCGTAGTATTCCCCCATGACCTTACTCTACCATCTCGTAAATTTCCTTCGCGAGTAAATGGCCAGAAGTAAGTTGGTATATATTTATAGAGTTCATTGGTGTCTGGGTCTAAGAACCAACCCCCTTTACCATATCTGCGACTAATGTATTCGTACCCCATTTTTTCTTCTACTATACGAACATGCGCGGGTTTTTCTTTAATTTTCATAACTCCACCTTTTCTTTTAATTACTAATACTTATAGTTTAGGGCGCAACGCCTAGAAAGTAAAGGACATTGGTAAAGGTCTTAGCTTTTTAAAAAGCACTCCGAACAGAAGGTGGCGAATACATTTTTTGATAGAGCATAAGTAATTCCGCCCTCGTATGCCCTTACAATTACTTGATCCAGGAGTTCATCAGGCTTAAGTATCTTTATTACGTTGCCGTTGCCTGTGTCCATTGGCTTGCCCCAAGTAATAGCTTCCCCACAAGCGTGGCAATTATCCCGAGCCTTGATTTTCATTCAATTCTCCACATTCTATAAGTATTGCTTTCGCTATCTATTACTCGGGAACTGCCTGCTTTGCCTCTCCTCTTAAACATTTGTGAAAGATTTGGTCTAACAGCAGTCACCTCTGTTCCATTTTTAAGTTTGACTTTGTGTATAAACTCTTGAGGAACTATGAACGAATCCCCTATTTCTAATTTATCAATAATTCTTCTAACTTCGTCGTATCTAGGGTCATTTTTCGTTGTTTTTATAGGTATGGGAATACCTACATCTATTTTAATACTCATGATTTCACCTTTATATTATTTATTAACACTTATAGCTTAAGCCCCAACGCTTAGAAAGTAAAGGAGATTGCTTATTCATTTACCACTCGGGAATAGTCCTCTGTCCACCTCGCTATATTCTCCTCTACTGCCCCGTCTAATGTGCCTCGGTAGATAATAAAACGATCAATCCCGTCTTCTTTCCAACGATGCTCGTAAATCTTAAATGCACCAAATTCCTTACCGAAATTTGTAATTTCGTAGTCATAGTCAATTCCGTAGTCTAGGTTGTTGGGCTCTATAAGGCGCATATGGGCAGTATTCATAGTTAAAAAGCCAGCCACCATTGCGTCCCGTTTAGTTATTGCTCCTGCTTTGTGGATAACTCGTGCCATGGTTCTAGCGTTCTTTAGCCATTGTATCCCTCCCAGTGTCCCCAAAGCACTTATAGGGTAGCCATCGTGGTGTTTGTAGATTGCGACTTTGTTATTACCAAAGTCATCAGCAGCAGGATCTACGAAAGTGTAAATTGCTCGCGTACTCATAGGTTATCCTTAAGTTTTTCTTCAAGGACTTTAGTTAGCTTTTCAGTAGTGAAGCCTTCTTCTTCTTTTTTAGCTTCTCTTGCACAGAATTCCTCAAAAGTTAAGCCTTTAGCAGACTCTATTCCGAAGTCTTTTTCCAAAGATTCGGCATCTAGGGTATAGAAAATTTTTGGTTTTGGCATATCGTCACCTTTATTATTTATTACCCCTATAGCATATAATAAGTAAAGCGGAAAGTAAAGGACATTCGTTAAGAAGGTATAATTATGTAATGCCCCATGAGCCGTCCTCTTGCTGAGTCCAACCTTTTTCAAAGAGTTCTTTCTCTACAGCCTTTTCCTCTTTTGTAACTTCAGCTAGCAAAGACTCTAATTCCTTGCGTCTAGCTTCTAGTTCTTTTTCTCGTTTCATAAGTTCAACAGATGTGTTTACCATTTTATCCTCCTCTTGTTTTTCATTGATAATAACTTCTTTTTGAATCGGGGGGTCTTCCACTTTTGTTTGAGACGCAAGTATGCTTTCCCCCCGATCTTTATCATCAGGGTTCCATATCCCTAGTGAGTTCTTGGTAACCAGCATTACTAAGCCACTTATGGCAAAGAGACCTCCAAACGTGATAGAAATAGCGATCATCATTCCGAGGGCGTTGCTGCTAGTTGTGTCAGACATGAAGTTGGTAACCCCCCACCATAGCATAGGCACAGACAGAGTTAATAATATAAGTCCTTGTTTCCTTCTTTTATTCATTTAGTTCTCCTTAAAATTCATAATCATCAAACCTCATCAATGCCCAAGCAGGTAAGCCTAAACAAACAATCGCTGCTATAAACCGCCCGACAGGAGTGTTTAAGATGTCAACGATTATGCTAATTAGTTCGTTCATTAATTATTGCGTCCTTCCTGTGCGGTAAGTCGTTCCACCTGTAAAATTTCTTAGTAGCCATGTGCCAAAACCACCCTTGATATTCGTGTTGATCTAGGGGAATTTTTGAGGCTACATATTCCGGTTTATATTTTTCGTTCATGCTTTTCCTTTATAAAATCATATAGATAAAGAGGCAGAAACAATACGCCTAACAGCAGGAACAAAAGTATCTGCCAGCGATTTGTAAAGATTGGTGTTTCCACCGCTATCCGCCTTTCTTAGTTGATGGAAAAATGTTCTGTGGTCTTTTGTATTCTGGGTCATCTTCGTAAACAAATATCTTGTGTTGCTTTAGTAGATCAGCGAGTTTGTCGTCACTATTCTCTAGCGCAAAATGAATGAGGTCTGTCTTGAGAGAGTTAAACTCTTTTCTAAAGTATTTTTCCATTCTGCGTAGGTGTTCTTTTTCGGCATCGGTCTCTAAACCTTCCCACGCTTCACGAGTGCTATACAGTTTCTGTTTCATCTATTTCTCCTTCTAGAACAAATACTTCGGGAAGGTGCTCCCCGTCTAGAGAATTTATGTCGTCTGGAAGAGTCTTTTTACTAACTCTAGTCATGATTTCGGAGCGTGTCAACGGAATTTCTGACTCAATTTCATAGACTTCTAGTCCTTTAGTGGGAACTTCTACCCTATATTTATTCCGTTTTTTCATAAATTGCTCCGTAAACCTTAATGGTAGTCCTCCCATAAAAAATCCTCTCTATCATCTTTCCACTTACACACTGTTGGTCCTAGTCTATCTTTTATCGCGTCCCGAACTAGTTCATAAATACTGTTGTATCCCCAGTCTCGATAAGGCATCTCATTTAATAAAGAAGGGTTTGCTTGCATGACCTCTAATAAAGCCTTCTTGGTTTTTGGGATAATGGAATCTATGATCTTATCAACAACTTCTTCGTCCTCGTAATACATAGTTTCTCGTATGTCTTTTCGGATAGCATTTTGTTTTTTGTTGAGTTTAAGTATCAGTTCTTTTTTTAGTTCTTGTATTTTCATGGTTTATTCCGTTTTTCCATACAGTGCTCCGTAAACCTTATAAACATCTTCAGAAGTAGCTATAAAAAGCAGTAAGGTAACTGTAGCTTGGAAGTCTAGATCTAAGCCCTTTTTGTTAAAAAACTCTTGGGCTTTTTCAATTGGAAGGAGAAGTTGATCATCAATTGAGAGATTCATTTCTCATTTCCTCCGCGAGTTCTTCCACATCAATATACCCTACAGGAACTTCTTGATCTGCCACGTAGCAAGCTATATTTGCCCTACCTGCGTATTCTACTCGTTCAAGCGGGTGGTCTATGCCTGTGGTATGGTCGGTATAGAAAACTTCATCAATCTGAGTATTTATTTTTTTAACTAACTCTCCCATTGCTTCATTAAGACTCATCATAGGTTTAATCCCTCCTCTTTAAATACTTCTTCAAACGCCTTTTCAAATGCAGGAGCAGGGAGTAAAGATCTTTGAAGTAATAAAAACTTGACGTTATGTTCCATTTCGTCTCTTGTGTTTTCGGTAGGGTTTAAATATCCTAAGTGTTTAGCCATGCTTGTCATTCTTTCTGCTTCTGCCCACACGTCTTGGATAGCGTAGGTCAGGTCGAATATGTGTTCTTTAAGTTTTGACATTTTATTTATTTAATTATACCTTTAGCTTATATAAGAAAATAGGGAAAGTAAAGGAGATTATAAAATGAAGTTTAGGTCGGTTGACTAGGGTTAGAAGTTGCCCATTTTTATTCTAACCTTTGTTAACTGCAACACCTAGCCAACCTATTCCAAGATAAAACTAAAAAGGTGTAAAAGATTACCTTGGACTTGTAGTTTTATAAAGATCAATCGCCACTGAGGAAGTCAAACCATTCCTGCAACTCCTTCCTGTTCTTTTTTGCTGTTGCCTTCTTTTTCTTTTTTCTTTGGTTGAAATAGATGCCCAAGCCTACCAGCACAAGTTCAAATTCCCTGTTCGATAGACCTTCCATCCATTTTTT
>Ga0080013_1003232_pt1 | contig 17526 bp, 21 predicted proteins | sample ETNvirenome_6_85_FD_69236 | JGI IMG/M metagenome (GOLD analysis project Ga0080013, IMG submission 69236) | Marine viral communities from the Pacific Ocean - ETNP_6_85 (SPADES assembly) (version 2) | ecosystem: Environmental > Aquatic > Marine > Oceanic | place: Pacific Ocean | collected 2013-06-19 | reverse complement strand
ACTGGCTACACTCTACCCCTATCACCTGGTCTATGATTTTGATCACCTGCATGAAGATGTGATAGTTGAACACGTAGCCAATTACCTAGAGGAGGTACACACACTGTGAACGTAGAGGATTTTCTCGAGAAGATCAGAGCCGGCGATACCTTGATGAACAAGGATCGTTGGCTGGCTGCCTTCGAGAGACAGGCCGAGCTGATGGAGAAATACCACGTCATTGAAGCCAGTAACGGGCTGTTACAAACCGAAGATGTACCAGTCGATCTCAATGACAAGATGGGTCAGGCCAGGCTCAAGGACTTTGCCTGGCGGATAACCGAAGAGCTTGGTGAGGCTATGAACTGCCTTAAGAACAAGCCCTGGAAACAAACCCATATGCAAACTAACCAGACCCATTATAAGGAGGAGATTGCTGACGCATTTCACTTTATGTTAGAGCTTTGCATTCTCTCGGGACTGGGTCCTGATGAGCTATTCCAGATGTATATGGCGAAAGCGGAGGTGAATACCTTCAGACAAGGATCGAACTATTGAGCCTCATAATGCTCGACGAACCAGCGGAGGATTTATATGGATTATGGAGGTATGTCACCGACGACATCCTGGATGGTAACTACGACACCCTCCAAGGAGCCAACACCTTCCACTACGATAACGTACTAGCCGCTAAGACCACCGCATTTGATCTGGACCTTCGGAAAGTTGGACTACTTAATCCTTCGGGAAGGTGGACCAGGTTCCTAAACCAGTATACAGAATCCGATACTATGATCGGGTTCTTAGAGAAATGTGAAGAACTTGTTTCCACTAACTCCCCACGACCGACGTGGCTTTCATGCCGCCCTACTCAGGGACACAACTGGGGCAACTGCCTTATGGCTGCCAGTTTTCGAGGAAAGTATAAAGAACACCCAGCAACTCTGGCACTGTACAGTCGGACCTCTAGGTTCCCCAGTACTGCTGCGCTAGACCTCACCTTCGCCAATGTCCTCGCAAGACATGTTGCAGACATTACTCAGAGACCCGTTGAGAGCATACAATTTCGCTGGTATCTGGATGCTGTATTTCTATCCGCTATCTGGGCTGTCCCCTACCTTGTTGAAGCCGGAAGGTGGAACGAATATAGGGGAATGGCTAAGAAGTCTGAATACATTAGGGGACATAAGGGACCCCGATCGAAAAAGATGCAGTTCTATGACGCCCTCCCCTCGCATACTAAACTCATCGTTCGTTTCATCCAACGATTCGATGTCCCCTCAGAGGAGCTAACTATAGAGACTATCAAGTTCGGCCAAGCACTGCGCGCCGGCCAATCACTTCACAGGTTGTTGGGTCTGCAGCCGCAACGAGACACTAGCATATGTATGCCGGAGGATTTTGACTTCACCAAGATCGGCGTAGAGATTGGTGACTACGATGAGGAGGACTCGGAATGAGAATCTTTACAAACTTCCCTGATGCACGGGGAGAGATTGCCCGGGACCTGAAAGAGATGGGCATCAGGTACCAGGCTGAGACTATGCAGGACAAGGACGTCCACGATAACCCTGACTTCCAGGTGTTGGAGTTGCTCAACTACCAGTACCAGCTCAGCAACATTAACCTCATGGAGATGCTCCCCATGATTGATTCGCAGTGGTGCGAAGCTGAGTTCACTGAACGCATGTCTCCGGAATGGTTCCTGAACCCCGGTAACGCATGGAAGCTACGTGAAGAGATATGGACCCCATTCCTAGAGGAGTCCGGTGAGTTCTCTTATACATACCATCATAGAATGCACAGCCAGGTCGCACTCATTATCGACGAACTCGGAAGTCATCCTCACAGTAGACAATTGTTCCTGGGTATATGGGACCTCAAAGAGGACCCCATGAGAAGGGGTGAGCGTAGAGTACCCTGTTCCCTGGGGTACTGGTTCGTACGACGAGGACTAGACCTCCACGTCTCTTACCTGCAGCGCTCTGCTGATTTCTCAGAGCACTTCAATAACGACGTTTATCTGGCCTGCAAGCTTCTAGAACACATCGCTCGGGAAGCGGATCTCAATGTCGGTACCTTCACACACTGGTTGGGTAGTCTCCACGTCTTTGAGAAGGACGTCGAAGGCGTCTTCTAGGCCTGGTTGATGGGTATGATATGCCTTATAAGGCATACATCAAACACTCATCAAACTCGAGCAGTTGCCTTTTGGAATCCTACAGGTTATAATTAAATATGAGTTACAAAAGAATCAGCAGAACGGAACTATACTTTGAACTGGCTAAAACTATTTCGAAGAGAGGAACCTGTCCTCGTCTGCAAGTTGGAGTTGTCCTGGTCAGAGACGGTAGGGTTATTGCATCTGGATATAACGGAGCTCCCTCCGGGCAAGTACACTGTACAGATAACGGATGCGACATACAAGAAGGTCATTGTCAGAGAGCCGTTCACGCAGAGGAAGCGGCCATCTGTTTTTCTGCCAAGAATGGAATACGACTTCAAGGCGCAGAAGCCTATGTCACTCACCGCCCCTGTGACAGGTGCCTCAGGTTAATGAACCAGGCCGGTATCATAATTGCCCGCCACCGTGAGGAGTATCCTTGAACTGGAAACAACTATGGAAGAAGTACCGAGATGAATCCTGTGAAAGATGCGAATTATCAAAGTCGGCCCAAGCTGTCTGCCTCATGGGACAGGGGCCTATACCGAGTCCGGTTGTTTTCGTCGGAGAAGCACCGGGGTTTAGAGAAGACAATATATCTAGGCCGTTTTCGGGCAAGGCCGGGCAACTTCTTGACAGCCTACTCAGAGATGGAGGTCTCAAGAGAGAGTCTTTTTTCATCACGAACACCTGCAAATGTCGGCCTCCAGATAATAATACTCCCACTCTCCCACAGATCAAAGCTTGCTCCGGGTACCTGGATGTTGAGATTGCTGCTATCAAGCCTAAAATTATTGTTCCGCTTGGTGCCGTTGGACTTCGAGCTATTACTGGCAGAAAATCGGGGATTACAATACGACAAGGCCAGGAAGAGTGGTCCGACACCTACGGATGCTGGGTCCTCCCCGCTGTCCACCCAGCCTACATCCTCCGTAATCCTTCGGCCTCAGCCGGATTCTTGGCGGCCATTAGAAAGCTCAAACGATTCCTAGACAATGATTATAAGTTTAAGGAAGACATAGAACTGGACTACCGATTGGTAGAAACCTCCGATCAGTTCGAAGCGATGATGGAGGTGATGGATAATGCCAAAGTCATATCCTATGATGTTGAGACCACGGGACTGGACCCGTATGCAGAAGAACCCCGTCCAAGAGTGGTATCCATTGGGCTTTCCCATACAATCGGTAGCGCATACTGTATCCCCATATACCACCCTGACAGAGACAAAAATCACCTCCCACTTAAGCAGATTCGTCGAGGACTCGAGAGACTATTTGGTTCTCGAAGATCGCCTCGACCGGCTAATCGACATATTCTGGTCGCCCATAATGCTAAGTTCGATAATCAATGGATGTATGAGTGGGGACTACGGCCTCAAACCAGTTTTGATACAATGCTTGCGGCTCATGTACTTGATGAGAACCAGCGGAAAGGACTTAAGCAACTCGCTGCGGCTTTCTGCGACGCTCCCAATTGGGACAAGGGAGTGGACCTTAGTGACGCACAAAGGGTCCCTTTTTCACAGCTGGGCATTTATAACTGCTACGATGTTGATTATACCCTCCGTCTACGAGCAGTTCTCAAACGGCGCCTTAAACGCAATCCCAAGAAGCTACGAATCTTCCTCCACCTGATGATGCCAGCCTCTGAGGTCTTCGAACAGGTAGAGAGGAATGGTATATTTATCGACTCAAATAAACTACTGGCTGCACGGAGAGAATGCCGCAAGAACATAGATGCTGCGGTAGAAAGGCTTGATGAACTTGCCTACGGATACGATTCTTACAGCCCGAAAGGAGTGGTATGGAACTCTACGAAGTATATCAGTGGAGTACTCTACGATCACCTAGATCTACCAATACTTATTAGAACCGCAAAGGGTGCTCCTTCTACCGCCGAGGGGGCTTTGGTTAGACTCAGAGCTGATACCGGCCACCCCATTGCGGCAGCTGTCTTGGATTACAGAAAGTGGCAGAAATACTGGACTACATATATCCGCAGATACTTCACGGATAGAAGACTGGGGGATAGAATTCATTCCCATTACAAGCTTCATGGAACACGTACCGGAAGACTCTCCTCGGCCAACCCAAATATTCAGCAAACTCCAAGAAACCCATTTATTCGAGGCATATTCTCAGCCCCACAAGACTGGTCATTCGTGGATATTGATTATTCCCAAATCGAACTCCGACTTGTCGCAGCTGTGGCCAACGAAAAGAACATGATCCGTGCCTTCACCACTGGTATGGACATTCACCTGGCAACTGCAGCCTCTATGCTCAACAAGAGTCCTGATGATGTGGAGTCCGAGGAACGGAAGATGGCGAAGGCAGTTAACTTCGGGCTCATATATGGTATGTATCCTAGTACGCTCAGGGAGTACGCTATTGAGAAATTTGATGTAGAAATGTCAATAGAGGAAGCCGAGGATTATTATAAAGCTTTTCATAAATCTTACCCGGCTATTCAGAAATACCATCGACGACAGCACAGGGCGGTCAAGAACCAAGGATATGTCACGACATATATGGGACGACACCGCCATCTCCCTGATATACAGTCTGGTACAAAACAGGTTGCGGCACAGGCAGAGCGTGAATCCGTCAACTCCCCAATACAGGGTCTCGCCTCAGATCTCATGCTCCTCTCGATGGTTAGAGTCGGACGAGAGATCAACCCGGATGATCTACGATTGGTGGGATCTCTCCACGATTCAATCCTCATGGAGGTACGTACTGAAGCGATCAACGAAATCGTCCCCAAGGTTATGGAGATTATGGCGAACCCTAACTTGGCTCCTTTTGAAGTCAAGCCTATCCCGGTACCGATCGAAGTGGAAGCAAAAGTAGGCACCCACTGGAGAGGAGATAACCCCGTATGGTCCCCCGGCAGTTGACACCAAGATTTATAAGGTATATAATTAATTACTATGCTTAAATACCCGTTAACTATATCTAATTCGTGGCTCAAATCCGCCCGTACCTGTGAGAGGATGTTCCATTATAAATATCGAGAGGGACTCCGAACCCAGAAGATCTCACATGCTCTCGAACGTGGAACCTGGGTACACGCCTTCCTCGATGAGTATGTCCAGACCGGGGACTGGGGAAATGCTGAAGCAGATTTACGAAAGACCTATCCGGAAGGTGTTGAGGGTACAGATGATTACCTTCTTACACTCGCAGATCTCTGCGACGGTATCCTCAACCATTACACAGAGGAATATGGCGAAGAGGATATGGAGATCGTTGATTCTGAGGTAATGCTCAGCGCACGGATACCGGGCTACGACTGGTCTCTGACAGGCAAGATCGACCTCTTCTTTAGACAGGGAGGAATACTACGTGGGCGTGACTATAAAACCGGTCGGATACCAAGTCCAGACCAAAGGCTCATGGATCCCCAGCTTTATATTTACGATTTTCTCGCTGCGGATAACGGTCTTGATGTTGAGATCTGGGATTACGATTACATTGTCCCGGCGTTACCCACAAACCCCCAGGAGCTCAAGGCAGGTGGTCTATCTAAGAGAAAAAACATCAAAGCCACGCATGCCTCATATATGGCCGCTATCAAGGATGCTGGTTACGATCCAGCAGACTACACTGATATACTGGCCATCCTTAAAAACAAACCCAACCCGTTCTTCGTCCGTGAGACGGTCCACCGCAGTCCGGTGGTCACTCAGGCTATCCTAAGCGGCATCGAGAGTACTGTAGGCCAGATATCGTACCTGGACAATGCTACCCCTGGTATCTGGGCACCGACCGGGATGCACGTCTACGGTGCCTGCAACGGATGCGAATACAAACCATTATGTATCACAGACCTCCACGATGGCGACCGTGGAGTAATTATTGAGTCGTCATACACCAGAAAGGAAGACCGTGGTAAGGAAACTAGGGGCCAAAAAGAAACCCAAAAAGAAGAAGAAATCTACGTCAACCTTGCCAAACGGTAATGTTGCCGACAAGATTGCTCCAGTACATGCAGTACGCAGTACCCTTAATTGCTTAATCTATGGCGAAGCCGGGGTCGGTAAAACTAGAGCCTCGGCTACAGCCCCCAAGCCGTTGATCGTAGACTGCAACGAAAAGGGTACTATGAGTATCCGAGACATGGAAGGCGTTGATGTTTACGAGCTTGAACGTTTCGATGAACTCACTTCGGTACTCAGGTATCTTAGAGGTGATCACGGCTATGAGACTGCCGTGTTTGATAGTATTACGGGACTGTCACAGGTCTGTATGCGGCAGGTTCTTGATGACCAATCTGCTATGGACGCAAGCAAAGATCCCTCCCTGCCGGCAATGAGAGACTACGGAAAAGCTAATGAACTCATGCGCCAATTTATTCTGGAGTCTAGGGACCTCGAGATGAACGTTATCTTCACCGCTCTCGAAAGGATACGCACAGACGACGAGACCGGTGAGTCTCAGATTATGCCGTCACTGACCCCCGGTGTTATGAATACCGCACTGGCTCAGGTTGATGTGGTTGGCTGGATACACGTCCACAAGTCACGAAACAAAAAGACTAAGAAGTCCAAGACTATAAGGAGGCTGTTAGTCGGGCCAAGCCCATTTTATGCTACCAAAGATCGGTTGGGTCTCTATGGTAGGTACGTGATCAATCCCAACTTTACGGATATGGTAAATGCTATCGGGGGCAAAGGTAAAGAAGCCCCAGAAGAAGAGGAAGATTAACAATGGCAAGTCGAAAAGGTAAAGGCGGAATCACCGTTGATATGGGTGGCGTTACCCCCGCCACCGGAGGTGCACCGGCACTACACGTTGACGAAGGTGACTACATCGCCGAAATCCTGAAGAAGCCAGAGCTCAAGACATCCCAAAAGAATAACCCATACCTCGTATGGCAAGTAGGTATATACGACTCCGACGGAGATCGTACACCAGGCATCCTATACCACAACACTGTGCTCACAGGTGAATCGCTTAGGTTCTTCGATGCTATGATGATGGCTTTTGGTATTAAACTCCCGCGCAAAAAGCTGACCCTCGCGAGTATCCTCAAGAAGGTCACTGTCGGTATGAGAGCCGGTGTCACAATCGTAGACGACGAAGAATACGAAGGAAAAGTTAAGTCCAAGGCTCAGTCCTGGTTCCCAGAGGAGGAATTCAGCGATGACGAAGACGAAGACGGTGACTACGAGGATGATGAGGAAGAGAATGAGGAAGAAGAAGAAGAGGATGATGAAGATGAAGAGGACGATGATGAGGAGGAAGAAGGAGATGATGAGGAAGAGGAAGAAGATGAGGACGACGATGACGATGAGTACTAATCGTGCCGAACGAGAAGACTCTAGTCGATCAGAGCCTGAAGTGGCTCCGGACGACGAAGGGAGGATGGTGGGTTAAGATCCATGGCGGTCCATACCAGCAATCTGGAATACCAGACATCCTGGGATGTAGTGACGGGGCCTGTCCTCATTGTGGGCAAAGTATCGACGGTCTTTTCTTTGCTTTTGAGGCCAAAGACCCGGTGGCCACACGTGGACTTACCAAACGTCAATTCTACACTCTCAAGCAAATTGGTGATGCGGGAGGAATCATCGCAGCCTACAGAGACCTCGGGTCATTGAAGAACTTTGCCAATGAGCTCGTCGAATGGCGACCTGTAAGTCGAGCAGTTAGGTGAACAATTTCATTGACAAATTAATTAAAAGGATATATATTCTATATGTCATTAAAAAATATTTCCTATAAGGAGGGAATTTAAAATGGCAAAGAAAAAGGGATCGGGCAAAAAGTCTAAAAAGGCTAAGAGCACCGATGACAAGACAAAGACCAAGAAGGTTGAGAAGGTAACTTACGACTTCAATACCAGTTCCTTGGCCGAGGAATTCGGAACGACCCCGCGGCAGCTCCGCATGTTCCTTCGCAGAGATTTTCCACAGGACGATAAATTCGCCCGGTATGGGTGGAACGAAGGCGATCCCGAGCTTGACAAAGTTCGAGAGGCATGGGCCAACCGGAAGACCAAGTCCTCAAAGTCTGACGACGAGGATGAGGACGACGAATAACTAGCTAAACCTCCCCTGGTTTGGGTGGGGAGAGGCCGTTCCTATCCGGCCTCTCCCCATTTCCTTGTGTTCATACGCATAAACACTGGTATATACCTAGGAAATATGTCAACTGGGCCGCGTACGGCGTCATACGCTCCTCGTTTATGACATTGACGTAATGACATTAGTTGCTGTCCGAAAAGACCGCGTTAGGCAAACGGGACCTACTGTCAGTACATATATGGCCGTTAACTGCTGCAAAATGACGCGTATGCACCGGTTACGCACGAAGGTGGCCCCTGGTGGTAACGGGGGATCGCAGGCCGTTACACACCAGAGGCCATAAGGTAGATGACTAGTTATTAATAGTCTTCTCGGTAGTTCTGTACAGACCCACCGCTGACAAACCAGCGAACAGTCCTAGTACCGCGGCCGATATCCACGCCTGTGCGTCGGCCGGCATACCCACAGCGGAGGTTATAGCTAGGCTCAGTACCCAACCAGTCAACATCGCTGTGAGAGGGAGAAATCTACCAGGTATACTAAAAGCTATATTGAGCACCCATGTTAATAGGATGGCTGCTGCAGCTCCTCCTCCAAGCTCGGTTACAATATCAGAAACGTTCATCTAACCTCCCATACGAACTAGAGACCTATAATCTCGATCCGCATCGGCCATAGCTCCTTGCGGATCTTCGAGCGAACTCTTGTGCCACACGCCGTCGTGACGTCCTACGAACCAGCACACAGCCTCGAGGCGATCCCCGAATGTGGCTATAAAACGATCCCTGGCGTGCAGCATCAATCCCTGTGGATAATTAGTTCTTGACCCGTGCTGGGCCCCGCTATTATACTCACTTATGAGAACCGGGTGGTCTCCGAACCCCGCGGCATTAAGACACTCCACCCAGGTATCCACAACATTAGTACCAAATCGGGCTCCATCGGCTGAACGAATATCAACCCAAGGTTCCAGGTGTTTATCGGAGTCTACAAATTCTGGGCGACCATAGGCGTGAAGCAAGAATCCATAGAACTGACGGCTCCAAGACTCATCAAAAGACTTTTTCGTACTATACAGGTAATCGTAGTACCAGCGAGACCAGATACTATTCTCACTATCAGGTGGCGCACCCCTCGTCCCATCAACATGGCTACCATAGGCTAGACTAGCCGGAGCCCATACTTTACAGTTAGGACCGCGTCCATGTACCCTAGAAACGAAGTGAGCTTCATATGGGGGCTCCTCAGTTTTATATCCGTTAAAGCACCGTGCTACCCAAGAAGCCGAGAAAGCTCCCTCGTGATTATAATTGGGTTCATTGAAGGCAGAGATATCTATACCATCTAGCGCGGGAATTTGCGCAAACATATTACCTACCATGCCCAGGAAATCTCCTAGCTCGACCTCATTCTTGGGACAAGTTTGTCCAGGTTTGAAATCTAGCCTCAGGATGGGACGATGCCCATTATCCCTCAATAACTTAACCCGCTTACCGGATGATATAAAATCTAGTCCAGCGGTAGCATTAAAAGCGTACCCGACCTCCATGAAGGGAGTGCCAGGCATATGTCCGGGTCGGTCTTCCCAGTTGTGCTGACCGAATCGAACCTTGGGTTGAGATAGCAATTGGAGCTCCTCTGTAAGCTTGTCCACAAAATAAGGTGACGGATCAACCGCCCCTCTGTACCCATTGTCTTCGTGTCCATCAAGCTTTAAGCCCAGATGTAGATGTGGACCGCTACTAAAACCAGTTGAGTTATTATTGAATAGGTGGTCGCCTGCCTGCACCACCTGCCCGTTGCGAACACGAGTCGAGCCGCGAATGCCGTGGGCAAGAATGACATGGCCGCCGTCGAAGTACACCTCGACATTCTCACCATAGCCGCCCGCGTCCCAGAACACCCGGCACTCCCCGGCGAGTGGAGCGAGGATCGGTATGCCGGTTGGAATACCCCAGTCTCGACCATTGTGTCCCAGCAACCCCCATTGACCATATACTTCGGGGCGTTCACCAAATTCCTGTGTGATCGGCCAATCCCCAGTGAAAGGCATTAATAGCTCTACCGTCATCTTCGTCCATCCAGTTTTGTTTCGATCCGAGCAGACGCGGTAGCTTGATCCTGCGCTGCCTCCCGGATATCCCTGTGCATCTCGCGCGCGTCTTTATCGTGTGCCTTTAACTGCTTGTGCGTTGCGTCGGCGAGATCGACAGCCTTGCTGAGCTTTTCGTTACCCTCGCGCACCTCCCGCAGTAGCTCGGAGATCATGGATCGGATACTGCCGCCGTTGCGGTCTGATATCCATGTCCGCAGCACGAAGGAAACGATAGCCAGAGAAGCCACCGCGACAGCCCAACCTCCAGCTAAATCTCCCGTCTCTAGTATATCATTCATAACTAACCCCCGGGATTAAAGGTATCTTAAACATCTTGTAAATCTACCCTCATAGTCACGGCATTGGGGTCGGTACGGTTATTGAGGTTAGTTGTACTAAGCATAGTACCACCAACCTTCCAAAAACGTCGGAAGGCTATAAAGATCATACCAACACCCCCCGATCCACCGGATCCCGCGGTATTGGCTACTAGAGCTTGATTAGCCCCCACAGCTCCGTTAAAGGCTCCCCCTCCACCGCCTCCTCCAGAGGCTGAGGGTCCGGACGGAGAGTTGGTAGCACCAGCCCCCCCAGAACCCGCCGTGGCAGTAATAGTGGAAGAGGATGTTCTGGCGTCGGTATACGAGTCAACTATACATCCAAAGAAACCTCCGCCACCTCCACCCCCACCCGCAGCTAAACTATTTGCTCCAGAGGCAACTCCGGCATTACCGTTGTCTCCGTCCAAGGTTACTACAGCGGATGAACCAAATACCAAATCCCTGCAGATAATAATAATTGATGACCCCCCGTTGCCCCCGTCTCCCCCACTCCCCCCAGCAGCCTCACCCCCACCGCCACCACCTCCACCTACGGGATAATTAAGGCCGTTAGGTTCCGAGGAGTCCATGTTAAACAGCCAGTCTCTCCACCCATACCTTGCTCCCCCCAAACCGGACAAGGTCGCAGGCTCATTAGAACTATCGCCACCATTACCTTGAAATGGAGGTTTACCGGCCTGACCATAAAACCTAGCGGCTACGGCCCCGTCCCCTAGGCCCATACCCCCACCGTCGCCATTAATAGTCCCATTTATAGTCACCGTACCAGTGCACTTTACTACGGTGATATTAAGGTCTAGGGTTAATGTCTGCCCCGCGTTCACCGTGAGGCCTGTACATTCAATAATTCTACCATCGGCTGATCCTGGCAGTCCCGATAGAGAACCGCCCAATGACGATACATTAGTAGCCCCAGATACGGTAACTAAGCCATCAGACCCATCCCCCCTATCATTGAGTATAGCAGCGATAAACTGATCCCTAGGCCTACCATCAAGAGAGGCTGTCATCTACTCGTCTTCCCATATTCTAATACTGTGCCCCGATGCACTCTCTGCTGAACCCCAAAAATTAGCCCCCGACACTACTGCGGGTACTGGATAGTTCTTAAAGGTTTGTGGAGGAATATCTCCTCCAGCAATCATAGCTGTGAAGTTAGCCGTAGTACCAGACGGGTCAGCAAATACCCCACAGAAGGAGTAAACGGACTGTCTATTATATATACCCACCCACCAGTGCTCGGAGTTGGAGGTGGCCGAGTGCAACCACGAAGCCGAGGTTGATACCATCCCTGTTACTATTGCAGTTGCCACTAAAACATACTCCCTTTGACGAAGTTATAGGTTGTCCCGCCTCCAAGCCGTTTCCATTTTGCGCCATTATAGCCCCACCACTTACCCCCACTAAAAGCCATGTGTCCAGAAAATGGCTGGTCCTGACCAGTGGGGAACCCGTTAAACTCAAGACCTGACATATAGTTAACGTGGGCTTGCCAAGCTGTCGCATAAAACGTCCCACTAGCAGACGCGCTATGTGTAGTCATGGGAAATTGCGCCATAGCTAATCCGTGTTTAGTTGAGTGACATTATCCGCGTCAGCATCAGTCGTCACAGTCTGAGTGCCTAGAGCCGTTGAGTCATTAGTCTTGTATACGGTGAGAGTGCCGCCTGCGATTGCCACTCGATTAACAAGCTTTGAAACGGCGCCCGCCAGCGTTCGGTAAGCTAGAGACCCCTCAACATTGGAAATAGGTCGTTCGAGAGTAGCGTCTGCTATAGCGATATTCACATCGTCTGCCACCTTAGCTGCGGTGATAGTATCAGCTCCAATAGAGTCAGCGGTAATAGCCCCAGTCGCAATGTGCTCGGTAGCGATAGCATCATTGGCGATTTTGGCCGCTGTAATCGCGTCCGCATTGATTTTAGCAGCTGTGATAGTATTAGACGCAACCGAGTCGGCCGAGATAGCCCCAGTTGCAATATGCTCTGTTGCGATCGCATTATCGGCTATTTTGGCTGCGGTGATAACATCCGCGTCTAGTCCAGAAACCTGAACATCTAAAGTATCAGTGCCTGAAGCTGCAAATAGGGAATCGTATACATTCGCACTTACTACTTGAAATTGATCCCATACGTGTAGCGCCGTCGCAACAATCGGAATATGTATAGTTAAGTAACCTTCAACCGTTACTAGAGCCGCTGGTATGGTGAGAGAATACATACCGCTAGCTATATGTGCCCACGTATAACCACTGATATCAACTGCCGAGGCAGAATTATAACGATAAGCTTCACAGCTGCTATCTAATGAGATACCAGTCTCTGCGGTGACACCGTCTGTGGCATCAACAAAGGGCCCCATTACGACTACCTGTTCCGTATCAGCTTTAAGAAACCTCATGCAGTCCTCGTTCTTCTATAGTGCATCTCTAATTTTGATGTTGCGGCTGCTGTCCAGGTTAAAATGATCTCGCCATTACCTGCACGGTATCCTCTGGTGCTAGTGCCACCTCCTGGAATAAGATTCGAACCACCGCCACCGCCTCCTGCTCCTGATCCTCCTGCTCCTGTAGCGCCGCCTCCTCCTCCGTAGTATCCACCTCCGCCTCCTCCGCCTCCGTAGCTACCTGAGGCATTACTGGAGCCTCCATTCCCGCCTTGACCCAACGATCCAGCAGTCCCGTTGACGTTTGACCCAGTCCCCGCAGCCCCTCCCGCGCCCTGAGTTCCACCACCGCCCCCTGAACTAGGAGCTCCACCATAGCCCGTACCCGTGCCCCCGGTAGCCGCCCCACCATCTCCACCATCCCCTGAGCCATCACCTGCGCCCCCGCCTCCAATAGCGACACGGTCTGATAGGGCGGTGCCCCCCTGTCTGATATCAGATCCGCCCCCGCCTCCGTCTCCACCAAAGTTCGAGTAAGCGGTACCTCCAGTACCTCCTCCATTCCATCCTGCTGAGCCTCCTGTAAGACTAGCGTTAGCCCCCCCTCCCCCGCCGATGTAGATGTACAATGTCTCACCGGGAGTTGTAGTGATATCACCCTGAGCACGGCCTCCGGGATCGCCTCCTCCGCTCGCAGCCCCCGATACATCCACTGTAACAGTGGTCACTCCAGCGGGGACCGTCCAGGTTTGCTGAGCCCCCGTATAACTAAAAGTTTGAGTAGACATTATCCAAATACCACCCCAGGACCAATCGGGTCCATACCAGCAGCAGGATTACGACGCAGCAAAGACCAATCAAGCACTGAGGCTACACCCCCGCTGCCATTATAGTCAAACGTGAGGGGATATACTACTTCACCGGGGCCCTGAACAGTATTAGTGTCGCCGGGGTAGAAAACGTCTCCGCGCCCAACCCCAAGGTACCTGAGCAGAACTTTGTTCCGCTTGATAGATCCCCTCTCTTGCTGCGTCGCATCCAAGATGGTGCGAAGCAATCTCATAAACTCCTGCTGTGCCATTACGTCCCCGCCGTGGCTGAGGCCATTAGAATTGACCAGACGACCCGCATATTCTGAGTATTAGATTTCGTGAACTGCCCTGTAACCCTCGCTACCAGGACCCCGCTGTTAGCAGAATTATATCCTGCACCAGAGCCCAGGAACAGTCCCTGCTCATATCCCGTGCCATTGAGCTCTGTGGTGTCATAGAAGATAACCGCCCTAGCATTAAATCCGTCAGCAGAGCGAATAACAAACTTCCTACCGGTCTCATACTGCAGAGCGGTATTATCAGCCGTAGGCTTAGCGCTACCAGTACCCACAGCGTGATATGATATGGCTGAATTCTGATCCCACTGTCCTAGCATTAAGTTGACCATGGAGATACGTCCGCTATCAACGACTAGGTTTTGTATAGACGTACGCTCCACAGGTCCCTCGCCGTTGGCCGACCACTTCTCTAGGTCTACTCTACCTTGAGGTATGACGTTAGCATAGTTCTGCATTACTCACCCCAAACATCATCTGCGAAGTACACCGTGGTTAGCACCACATATGAGTCAGTTTCTTCTGCGTGAATCAATTGCTTCTCGGTTCCTAATACAAAGAACTGAGTGCTATCAAATCCACCCAGTCTACGATCCGATGTGCCCTGGAACGTTTGTCCAGGTAGCCATCCGTTTTCATAGATATTGAATACCCCAACAAACTTAGGCAACCTAGTTTGTAGGATAAGGATATCACCACGTGCCCTGACAGTATCTTCCGATACTCCAACCATATCAGCGGCTGAGATAGAGTCCTCATAAACTCCACTCGTATCTTCCTTAGCCCCGATAATGGATTGAGACTCTAGGTCCTGAGTCATAAGAGTCATGGACTCGTGGACGTAGTCAGTGGTTATGAAAATCGGAGTGCCAGCCGTTGGAGCAGACCCAACAGCAAAGCCTCGATTATCTATACATAGATAACCACTATCCTCGTGATGGTTGTCAGGTCCTTCATTCTGGTAATCAAGTACCATATTCCCGCCGGCAAAGGTGTAGGTGGTGGTACTACCCCCCACCTGTGCAATAACACTGGCCGTGGATCCCGGCTCATATAGCATGGGCCAGAATCGAGCGGTACCATCACCTTCACCGATCTTCTCTTTATTGATGATTCTAGAATTGCCATCGGCACCCACAGCGATGGGCCTGGCGTTCAGCAGGTAAACACGATTGGTAATCTGGTCACCAATCTCCTCCATTATGAGGTCCTGAACGTCTGTATTCTCCTCAAAGTTGATGGTGGCCATTGGAGCCTGGGTTGTCGTGGAAAGCTGGAAGTGTACATCACGATCCTCATCTATCCACCAAACATACCCCGTCTCATCAGCCAACTCGTCCATAATCCTAGATGCGGCTACATAGTGATAATCCTTCTCCGCAACCAACATACCAGCCGCGACGTTATTATAGGTGAAATCATTATCACCCTCAGTATTCACGAAGTTATCGATCATACTCTTAACCGTCACATCAGTGGCTTGCTTAGGATACTCTTGGGCTATGAGCCTACGATCAAACCAACCGCCATAATCCGAACACTTGAGAATATACTGAAAAATCTGCTGATCCTGGACCGGGTGGTTTTCTACAAGTTCCTCACGCACTCGCTCAACCACACCAGCAAATATCTTAGTACCTCCGTCGTCGGTAACTATAACCTCACGCTTGGCCTGAGGTATAGCCACTTCCGGAGTACCAGCGACCACCCCGATAGTGAGGATCAAATCTTGAAGATTGTCAGACCTATCCTTCAGGGAGCTCACAGGTCGGATGGTTCCGAGGTCGGCGTAATCCCTATACTCTACCGCATTAATTGTAATGCTATAGGGCATTATACAGTCCTGACCCTGTGGAACCTACGATCTCCGCCCAGAGCATTACGAGTAGCTCTAGCTAGGGCTTCCTCCACCTCACGTACCCGTTCTCTGCTATCCACAGATCCGATGGTGATATTGAAGGTATTTCCACCTCCGCCTCCCCCGCTCGGGGCAGACCTGACTATACCAGACATTGCGGTACTCATAGCAGGAGCAACATTACTTCCGTATCCATGACTCATACCCTGGGCTAGGCCCGACATGATATCTTCACCTATATCCATAAAAACCTGGGATGGACTTGAAATTCCCAACGAGGATTTCATGGAGGAAGCTACTTCACCCGAGTACGTACTTAACAGAGGGACTACGTTAGCTTTCCAAGCATTCCTCATTCCGTCTGCCAGACCTCTGATGATGTTATAGCCTATAGTATAAAGCCAGGTAGCCGAATTAACTCTGTAGTTTTTACCAGCAATCTGCTCCAACACCCTCACTTTGGAGGTCCGCAAAAATGGCGCAACCTTTGTTCTCCATATTTCATCGAGGCCGGTTAAAAGACTAGCTACAATTTCTTTACCGGTATCGTATAACCACATGACCGTAGATACGACGCCTTCTCCGGCGTTCCTCATGGTTTCTATAAAGGCATCCTTACGGCCAGTAAGGAAGGGCTTCACTACCTCGTCCCAAGCTATACTGAGAGCTTCTTTGAAGATAGTCCAAATATCCTGAGCCAGAGTTCCCAGGGCATCAAATACCCCGCCAACGCCTTCGAAAGTTTGCTGGAACGCAGCCACCCAAGCTTCACCAGCTCTTTCAGCAGAAGCTAACCAACCCTCCTCATTACTAATTCTCCATAGTTCATCTGCGGCTTGTTGTTCAAGGTCAATTGCAGGACCCTTGGCTGGAACTGTACCTAAAATCTCGTTAACCTTATCGTTATTCTCTTCGGTCCAATCCTTAAGATCGGAAAGAGCAGTTACCACGGCTACCACAGCTAGGGCCAGGAGATTAATTTTAGTGGTCCAGGTCTTCGCGGCCCCTCCTAACCCGTAGATGGCTCCAATCATACCAGGCATAGCCATAGCGAAAGCTCCTATGCCCGAAACTATCTTAACCGCCACCAGAGCTCCAATACCTAGAGCCAGATTACGCAGCACTGTGGGGTGATCCTTAAACCACCTCAAGGCATCAGTTAATATCTCTATCCCGTCAGTAGCCAGCTTTCCTATGTTAACCCCGAGGGTTTCAAACCAATTAGGATCAAGCTTAAAGAGCTCGGCCATGTCTACTTCAAAAGGAGCCCAGTTTTCAATGATCTGATCCCCGTCTTCAACCCTTGTACGAGTAAAGTATAGACGTATTCTTTCTACAACATTTCTAACCCATTTACCTAATGCCTCCTCTAATTCCTTAGGCATAAGTAATGACAAAACCACTCCTAACATCATGCCTAAGGGAGTGGGAAACTTGAAAGCCATACCTTTGGTTATACCCCTCATAGCCCAAGCTATCAGGCCGCCGGCTACCAATGCTGTGGTTAGAGACCCGATCAGAGAATCGGTTACTATATGCTTACCGTCGGCCCCACGCCATTC
>Ga0080013_1003231_pt1 | contig 17532 bp, 28 predicted proteins | sample ETNvirenome_6_85_FD_69236 | JGI IMG/M metagenome (GOLD analysis project Ga0080013, IMG submission 69236) | Marine viral communities from the Pacific Ocean - ETNP_6_85 (SPADES assembly) (version 2) | ecosystem: Environmental > Aquatic > Marine > Oceanic | place: Pacific Ocean | collected 2013-06-19 | reverse complement strand
ATCATTCATTGATATACCCCTTTTGCTGGAGTTGGTTGTATTCATCCATCACATATGCTGCCAGGATGAACCTGATCTGTGCCGCCAGGGAACGTTCCTCCCGGTTAGCGATGCGGGTCAGGATGTCATAAGTGCTGCGCTCTATCTGAGCCTGCAGCAGGATTCTGTCTTTGTCTGTCACTATAATCTCCTAAAGTCCACATCCTTTATACAGGTATGCAGTAGGTGTGTCAAATAGAGGAATAAAACACCAGGTCTCTTGTTCCGTCATAGTTTTACAAGGGGGATAAGAGAACTATTTTCAATTTATTAATTTTAGTTCTCCTAAACAGGGCGATCCGTGCTGACTTTCTAGGGGTATCGGCTGAATATTTTATTTTTCCGTTGCCCCATGACGCATTAACATAACGGCTGGTGTGGTTTATGCCCTATTCCCGACCAATTCCTTTACACAACGGGAAGAACTATCGACAGAATACTTCCCGAATCCGTGAAACGCAGCAACGGCGTGGTTGAAACGGTTGAAACGGTTGAAACGGTAAAAAATGCAGCAGCAGCATTAAGTACGCTAAAACGGAAAAACTATCGACTGATTTTTTCCGTTTTTTAAAGTTTTAAGCACTTTTTCTGCCAATAACAGATGATGTTACGGATGTTACGGATGTTACGGCCCCTGACGAAAGCGTAGTCCATAGTTTTAAGCACTATTTCAGCCAATAACAGATCCAGGCCAATTATGGAAGCTACAGTTTTTTGCGAGAATTTGTAGCCAATATATGGCTGCAGGCTGCCGTACAGAGGCTAGCCACCGATAAAACTATTTTAATTCTCTCGGTGTTTTAGCCGACTACACATATGTTAAAATATCTGAACGACACCTATACCCGAAACTGACTATGACTCAGGGTAATTACCCTAGGCTGATAGCAGAGGAGGGGCAGGGGGAGGGGGGCCAGCAGCGGGACCCCGCCAGCAGCTTCAGCCTAGCACATTAAAACCAGCACCGGGATGACATTTGTCATTGTGTGGATAAAATGTGGATAAAGGTGTAATGTGTAAAGAATTCCGACACCCCTATAGCTTTATATTTTGGCTGACCAATCAAAATCTTGGACTGATGCCCAGCGCGAACGGATCGAGGCAGGCCGGACAATGCCTTACCTGCTGGGCGTGGTGGATGGCACAGAAGAGCCGGACGCGGACAGGATAAGGGTAGCACTGGCACTACTGGCGAAACGTCTGCCGGATCTTAAGGCAGTAGAGCATACGGGCCAGGTAGATAGCACCTTAACGATCACATGGAAGTCGTAATCCCATACCAGCCCAGGCCGTGGCAGGCAGAGGCATATAATGACCTGGACAGATTCAGCGTCCTCTGTTGTCACAGGCGATCCGGCAAGACCGTTTTCGCTATTAACTGGCTCATACGAGAGGCCTGCACCAAGAAGGATTCTGTCACAGCATACTGTTCGCCACAGTACAGCCAGGCAAAGCGGGTGGCCTGGAAGTACCTGCAGAAGTTTGCTGGCGTAATACCAGGCGTAACCTTCAACACTTCGGAGCTGAGAGCAGACTTCCCCAATGGCAGCCGCCTTTACCTGCTTGGCGCAGAAAATCCACAGCCCTTGCGAGGACTGGGACTCGATGCCGCAGTGCTTGATGAGGTTGCACAGATGCCTCGAACGGCATGGAGCTCGGTTATCCGCCCATGTTTGGCCGATAAACGAGGTAAGGCCATATTTATTGGCACACCAATGGGAAGAGCAAACCTGTTTGCCGAGCTTGTCCACCCACGCACCCAGCAGAAAGGATGGATGAGCAAGACCCTGACTGTGCATGATACCGGCGCACTACCACCCGATGAGATTCAGGCGCTGCGTGATGAGATGCCGCCAGAGGAGTTTGAGCAGGAGCTTTTATGTAGCTTTGATGCACAGATAAAGGGTGCGTACTGGGGTCGGCAGATGTCAGATGCCGAGAAGGCAGGGCGCATCACATCAGTCCCATATATATCTGACCTGCCAGTCACTACCTGCTTTGACCTGGGCATCAATGACAGCACGTTCATCTGGTATGCCCAGCACGTAGGTTCAGAGGTCCACCTGATTGATTGCGACGAATTCACGAATACCGGGCTGCCTGATATTGTCAAGCACGTACAGGCCAAACCCTATATATATGATCGGCACTTGTTCCCGCATGATGTAAAGGTCAGAGAGCTAGGTAGCGGCAAGACCAGGGTAGAGACACTGGCTAACCTGGGCATGGCCGCCAGTCACGTTCCCAATATCCCCATCATGGACGGCATAAATGCAGCACGTAACCTGCTGTCCCGATGCTGGTTTGACCGGGACAAATGCTTTACCGGCATTGAGGCACTCAAGCTGTACCGCTCGGAGTATTCCGAGACCAAGCAGGTACTGTCAAACGCGCCCAGGCATGACTGGACGAGTCACGCAGCAGACAGCTTCCGGTATTTTTCAGTGTCATACCAGGACAGGCCAGCAGGCCACAGACCCATCGACTACAGCAGGCAGCGCAGGAGCATAATCTAATGCCAAGGATGACCGAGAAAGAGATAGCAGGCATTGTCGAGGAGGAGATACTGCAGGGTGAGGGTGGCGAGTACGGCAGCACTTCACTGCAGGAAAACCGACGGTTGGCATGGAATTATTACCTGGGGCGCAGTCGAGGTGATGAAGACCCTGACCGCTCCCAGCTCCAGAGCCTTGATGTAGCAGACCAGACCGAGCATCTGCTGGGCCAGCTCATGCAGGCATTTGCAGGCACTGATTGCCCTGCTGAGTTTGAACCGAGCCACCCGAATGATGACAGCCAGTGCATGGTTGAGAGTGATGCTGTCAACAAGATCCTGATGGAGGACAATGACGGGTTTGAGACCATTTATTGCGCTCTAAAAAATGCACTGCTATTCAAAAATGGCTTTATCAAGGTATATGTACAGAACAGCACAGACCACGAGACGGTCACCTACGACAACCTGTCGGGTGATGAGGCGGCACTGCTTGAGGCATCACTACCGGAAGGTGCAACAGCAGAGGGCGATGATGACAGTGTCACTATCAGCCTGGATCGAGACCGCAAAAAACTGATTGTTGAGGCGATTGAGCCTGCTTCATTTGTATATGAGAGTAATTGGCACAAACAGGATCTGCAAGATATCAGGTTCTGTGGTGAGCGTAAGTTCTTCACACGGTCAGAGTTGCTGGGCATGGGGTTCAGTCCTGCCAAGGTAAACAAGCTCCCGGCCCTTACGATGGATACCAAACCGGACACCTATACCAAGAACCTTGACCAGGTCGGTGGCGATATGGACTCCACAACCAGGGGTGAGGACAAAATCGAGTGCTACGAGGTTTATATTAACCTGCCGCGCAACCTAAACCGGTCAAACAATGAGAGTGAGCGCTACAGGATATTCCAGTCAAACCGTGTGATTCTGGATAAGGAACTGACCACTATCGTGCCTTATGTGACCGGCTGTATATTCCTTGTGCCGCATCGTATGACCGGGTTGTCATTATACGACAAATTATCTCAAATTCAGGACTCCAAAACGGCCTGCGTTCGACAATTTGCGGATAACCAGAATTTTATCAACAATTCGAGATTCTTCGTACAGGGCGATGTAAACCGTGAAGAACTGGGCGTGTCCGCACCTGGTCACCACATTACGGGGAGCATGGCCTCAAACCTGACCCCGATACCCATGATCGACCAGTCCCAGGGCAGCATTGCGTTCCTCAACTACTGCGACAAGATCCGCGCCGAACGTGGTGGTGCAGCGCTCGATATGGGCAGTCCTGAGTCCCAGTTAGTGTCAAGCTCAATAGGGGCATCAGGCGTTGCAATGGTCATGGGCGCACAGGAACAGATGGCAGGATTTATGACCCGCACCATATCCGAGACCCTGATTCGGCGATTGTTCCTGCTTATTCACAGAACTGCGCGAGAAGTCTGGCGCCGGCCAATGATGATGCGCAGGGCAGACAAGTGGGAGCGTATCGACCCCGGACAATGGCGCAGACGTACCAGGGTCAGCGTTAAAACTGGGCTAAGTCCCGGTGAGAGGGCGCGCAAGGTATCCAACCTGGCAACAGTACTGCAGACCCAGCTAGGGCTGATGCAGGCCGGGTTCGGTGGATCCATGGTCAACGAGAAGGGCATATACAGGGCGTGGATGAACTGGGCTAAGGCAGCCGAGCTGGATAACCCCGAGCAATATGCTCTGCATTACGAAAGCGACGAATCACAGCAGGCACAGCAACAGAAAGGCCAGATGCAGCAGCAGGCGCAACAGCAAGCACAGCAGGCAGCAGAGATCGATCCCAAGATGAAACTCGTCATAGCCCAGATGGAGGACAAGCGAGAACGTGACCTGGCTATTCTGAAGTCAGAAATAGAAGAAATGAAGGTACTCGGCAGAGTTACAGGAGAGCTGGAAATTGAGCAACTCAGAGCAAGAAATGCGCGAGAAAGCGCGGGAAATAATGGCGCTAATGGAGGAAATTAACCTCTTGGACAACATCGACGAGGCGTATTGCCGTCAACTGCTTGCTACCAAAGGCGATCAGACCCTTGAGCGTGAGCTTATCCACAACAAGCGGGTCATCATGCGTGATGTATTTGACACATTGGGGGTAATGGGTGGACAATCCAGAACAAGCTGAGGCAACACTTCAGCAGGGAGTCAATCTCCCGGGCAGTACCGATACCACTGGCGTGGAATTCGGTGATGACCTTCTCGCAGAGCTGGTTGGGAAACCAGTAGTAAAGGCCGAGGCAGAGCCACAGGACGGGAGTCCGCCGGCAACACCAAACCTGAATGACCAATGGACCGCTGCAGGCGGCGCCCTTGATGACCTGTATAAAGGAAACCTCACCTTGTCGGGAGACCTGGGAGAGAAGACTTTGCAGGAGGTAAAGGATCTCGCCACCAAGCAGTTGAAAGGTCAAGCTCAGCTTGCTGAGTTTACAGATGAAAAGACCGAGTTTGCCAATGAGAAGCTCAGGAACATGCAGGAACTGCAGGCCGTTGTGGCCGCAATTCCCAAAGAGCATATATCCGAGCAACTCAAGCAGCAACTAGGGGCTTACCAGGCAGCACATCAGGAGCAGCAGGAGCGGATACTTCTGCAGGCAATCCCGAGCTGGGCAGATCAGGCCGTAAAGGCCAAGGATGCACAGACAATGGTTGCGCTGGCCGCCCAGTACGGGTTACCAGCAGCCGCACTTGATGCGATGACTGAAGCCGGGTGGCTAAAGCTGGTCTACGATTACGCGCAGCTTAAACAGCGTATTGCGGGGATCAAGGACAAGCGAAAGGAACCCAAGGCCAAGGGCAGCACTGTTACGGCATCTGTGAACACAACCCAAGCTGATGGTGTTAAAGCAGCACTCAATTCTGGTGACCAACTGGGAGCGATTGCTAAACTGCTTGGAGGGTAAATCCCGTGGCATATACAGACGCACACGCACTTAACGCAATGACGTTAAATGGCGTAATACATGAGGATGTTATGGATAAGATCCATGACATATCAAACACACCCTTACCATTTACCAGTCGGATCGGTTCGACCAGTCACACTAATCAGCATTTTGAATGGCGCGTTGATCGGTTGGCTGCAGGTGTAGATACCAATGCCATCCTAGATGGTGCTGAATCTAAAGCTGACGAATCAGTACAGACCGGCCAGGAGTTCAGGGTTGGCAATTACAGCCAGATCAGTACCAAGGCGCTAAGTGTTTCCTCACGCGCCCAGGCTGTATCTACGATTGGATATGCAAAAAGTCTTGCTTATCAGGTACTTATGCGAGGGCAGGAGCTGCGGAGGGACGTTGAAGTCCGCTCAATGGCAAACAAGCCCAATGTTCTGGATCTTGGATTTGGCAGCGGCACACCGGGACAGACGGCAGGGCTGGAGTGCTGGTGTGATGACGAGAACGTATTAAACGATTCTCAGATTAATGCCACGCACGGTAATCCCAGTGCCATCAGGGATATGTCTGATGGCGTAACCTCACACGGTGGTTGGACTAACCGCTCAGGCGAGATATTGGCCGCAACTAACTATGGCAACATGGCTACACCTGCAGCGCTGACTGAGGAGGCTATCAAGGACGTTGTTGAACAGCTCTATATGAATGGCGCTGACCCGACAATTCTTATGGCAAGACCGGGCATCATCCGCAAGATCAGTGAGTTTAACTTCTCAACCAGTGCCAGGGTCGCTACTTTGACGAACCAGGACGGGGCAGCGTCACAAGCGCAAAGAATCGCGCAGGGAAGTGTAAATATCATGGTAACCGATTTCTGTGTGCTCGAATTGGTTCCGAATCGACATCAGAAGGTGTCCGGCGATGGCTCGCCCGACTGTGATGTTGCATTTATCTTTGACCCCACCGGCATATCAATCAGCTACCTGCAGGGATATAGAACGATCCCGCTGGCAGTTGATGGACTGGTTGAAAAGCGATTGATCTCAGTTGATTGGGGTCTGCGTGTAGGTAACTGGGAAGGTCTGGGACTTATTACGGGTATTCTCGCCAGTGCAGCAATGACCGCATCATAAGATGAAGTCACGCACTAAAACCCAGGGGTTCTATGATGGTCTGATCCGGCATGATCTGTCCATTGACCAGGACCGTAGCGGGTTTAAGTTGCACAGGTTGGATACTCAGGACTGCGCGCCCATCCTGGACCATAACAATGAGGTTATGGCTCAGGGTGGGTCACGCACTGGCTCATTCGGCAAGGTAGAGCTGTGTATTCCTGAGCTTGAGCTGTATAACCTTAAAAAGCGCTATCCGGACCTTGAGTCCAAGGACAGGGAAATACGTGTAAAGGCGTGGAAGAAATACATAGCCACAGCAGAGGCCAGACCGTGGAAAGTCTCGCAGAACAGGTACGTATAGTCCCCGCTGTTATATCCGTACCACACACTGGCACTCATGCCGTCATGCAAATGCTGGGCATGGAAGGGCCACAGATCCTGCGAGGGCATGGCAACACGCTGATTCAGCCTGGTCGGGCCATATACGGTCACTGCTGGCATCCATCGCACCCTGTAACGGTTGAACAATGGGCGCTGGCCTGTGAGGACCGGCAGGCATGGATGCCCATACGAGACCCGGCAGCACTCGCTGCATCCTGGGTCAAATACAGGATGCGGACCCTTGAATGGTTACGTGATGCGCTGACCAGTGCAGTGGCTATCATCAAGGCGCTCAAGCCAATATTGATTGATATCCGCACGCTGCCGGTTGTCAACCGTCTCTGGAAACCAGCCAGAGATGAATCAACAGGGGCAGAGCTTGTCGAGCAGTTCCCCGAATACTTTGGTAAATACTATGCCCGCAAGTGACTTAAAATGGGGTTGAACCGTCCATTTTTAAAGCCGGTCTCCGGCGCTCTGCAGTATCAGCACAGCAGGCGCGGCGCGTCGAATTATGATGGCACTAATGATTATGTATCCTGGACATCTGCCGTGCATGGCGTGGGAGATTCTGCCGGGGCTTACCTGATCTCATTCTGGATCAACCCTGAGAACGCTGGAGATGAATACGTGCTGGCATTCGGGAATCGGGTATTTATCAGGCGCAAAACCAACGGTCAATTCATCCTGACTGGTAAAACTTCGGGCAATGTTGTTATTGTAGCAGTAGAGTCAACTACAGGCGTATCAGCACTGGACACCTGGTGTCATGTGGTGTTCTCTGGCGTCCCCGGTTCAGAAGCACAGGTCTATGTAGATGGTGAGGATGCGCTCAGCGCAGCCAGCACAAATGACGCGGGTACTCTACGGTTTGAGGAAACTTTATACGCAGGTGCTACCGGGGGAGGAACAGCATCACTGACCGGGTCTCTGAGCGAGGTTTACATCACCCAACCTGCTACATTCTTCGACCTGTCAGCACCGGGTAATATTGACAAATTCATAACCGCATCAGGCAGTCCGGTATCATTGGGCTACCAGGCGGCAAATGTGACCGGATCTGCGCCACAGATCTACCTGCCCGATGGTGGCTTGAGAAATAATCTTGGAGCGGGTGGTCAGGGTACTATCGCGGGTCCTCCGACCAGGGCAAGGCCGCCGACATGAGTGCAATATACCTGGTAGTTGACACCACGCACACGGGCTGGCCTGCTGTAAGAGCAGCGGCAGAGTCACAGAATAACAGGGTCAGCATCACGGCCAATGTTGCCGATACTGCTGCAATCGTCAAGGTTGGCAAGTGGAATGATGTTGGTCTGACACCGGGCGAACTGGAATGTATTACCCTGTCACTGAAAACAACAGAGGCACACTCTGACTGGCGCAGAGATGTGTATCGAACACCAGCGTGGACTGAGGATGTGCCGGAATGACCTATGACGAGCTTAAAGCAGAGATAGCAGGATACCTGCACAGGACAAACCTCACCACCGAGATACTGACCTTTATCACCAAGGCAGAGCAGCGTATAGGCCGCGATGCCCGGTTGCTTGAGAACCGTGTACAGGCCACGGTCACGCCCAGTTCGGGAGTAGCAGCACTGCCGACACGGTTTGCAGAAATGCGTCGGATCAGTACCGGATCAGGGGCCAGCCTGGTCATCCTGGAGGCAGTACCGGCCCGCGCTGGCAATAACTATGGCACATCAGGAAAGTCAGTGGCCTATTATCTCAGTGAGCAGATCTACCTGTTACCGGCTAACGATACTGATATAGATATTGACTATTACGAGTACCCCGAGCCTCTGGCAGGCGCTGCAGGATCTGCAACAAGGCCGATAATGAGCCGTTACAAATCGCTGTATGTCAGTGCAGCAATGATGGAGGGGTTGTTGTTCGTGCAGGACTTTGAGGCGTATGGTATCTGGGCGCAGAAATATACTGCAGAAGTTAGCCAGGCCAACAAGGCAGCAGCAGAGGCGTATACGCCAAAGACAACCACAGCTTATAACTTCCGCGCAGCAGCGCCAAGGGGGGCCTGATGGGTCTGGAATCCGGTGTAACCTATATAACTGACCTTGACGCGACTAACCCCGTATCGGGTGATAATGTCAGCCAGGGATATCAGCACCTGCAGATTGTCAAGACTGCGCTTGGTGGTACGTTTAATAGCTTCACTGGTGATACGACGGACATCACCGAGGCCGAACTGCAGACCCTGGGGACTCTATCCGCCGCCGAGGTTGGCGGCATCTATGTACCGAGTCACCACTCAAGCTACAAGGCAACCGAAACTGTAACGCGCACCAGTTATGCAACACCGGCAACCTGGACCGCGGATGACACGGCGCAGATGACCAACTACAGCTCCAGCACGGGGTTGCTGACAATCGCCACCACGGGAATGTACCAGGTACGATTGGCCTGCTATGTCAGAGTTAGTTACCCGCTCACCTTCAGTTTTGGACTATCTTTGGATGGCGCTGATCCGACAGGCCGGTGGGAGTTCTCCGAGTCTTTAGGGTATTTGACTTATGTTCTCGCAGTACCGGGTAACCAATATTACCCGCTAACCATGCAGGGCATCTATAGCGCCACTGCAGCAGAAACCCTTGAGTTCCAGTCAAAGGTCAGCGCAAATACGGCCACGGTTGAGAACATGGAATTATTTGTTCAGAAGATAGAGGGCGCATAGTGCCGGTTCAGGCCATTGAATATAAGCTGGCAGGTGTGAACTATGATCTGCCGCCGCACCTGCTCGAGGGTGAATGGTCGTCAGCCAAGAACATGCAGTTCCGGCGCGGATTCGGGCAGCGGGTCAAGGGTAATGCCGTCATCGAGGTATGGGGTACTGCCTCCCAGCATCTGCTTAATGTCTGGGACGGTACAAACAGCTACTGGATCAACTGCACTGCCAGTAATGTGCAGGTAACAAACCTGACTACAATAAAAACTATTACACCGGGAACCTTTACCACGCCAGTAGCTGACGGCGGGTGGACTTCGGGCATATTAAACGGTATCCCGTTTGTGAATTACCGGACAGACCAGGCAGCTTACTGGGGCCTGGATTATTCAACCCCGACTGTCATGGCAGCAATGGCTGATGCCCCTGAGTGCGCGGCCATGCGGGCTTACAAGTACGGGCTGGTTGCGATGGATTGCGCAGGGTCAAGTCACGGAACCATACCCAAAGAGTCAACCACGGTGGCGTGGTCTACCTTTGTAGACCCTGGCACAGCACCATCAGCAGCGGGTGACTGGACTCCGACAGCATCTAATCAGGCCGGGTTTGCAGAACTGGGCAGCGGTGGTGGCCGCTGTGTGGATGGCATACAGGTGCAGGACTCGTTCCTGATCGGTAAGAATAATTCGTTCTGGGTGATGAAGAATACCGGAGGGGTCGAGGTTATGACCTTCCGGCCACTGGTCAGCTCGGCGGGATTACTCACCACTAACTGCCTTGCCGAGGTGAACGGCATAGTCTATGCCCTGACAGATTCTGACCTGATCCGCACCGATCTGAATTCAACTGAATCTGTCATTGATAACCGTCTGCGCAATCACCTGTTTGATACCCTGGGTGATAATTACAAACTGGCGTGGATTGCTTACAACCGCGCCCAACATGAACTGTGGGTCTGTGTACCACAGGCAGCAGAGTCCTATGCTCAGTTGGTCTATCAGCTTGACCTGGCATCAGGCCAGTGGGGGGTCAAGAGTGGCACTGATTTCATATATGGCTCAATGGGGCGCAATAACCTGACCATCACCACTACATGGTCGGGCATAAGCGGCACATGGGCAACAATCGACCGCAGGTGGGGTGAGTCTGACGGAAATGTGGCTGATGTATTCGTTTGGACTAATGGCGTTAATATGCGTGAAGAAGAGGCCGAGACTGATAACCTGACGGGTGAACTGACCCGCTCGGGTCTTGACCTGGGCGATCCGTACAGGGTCAAGAATGTTTCCCGTATCTGGCCTGATATTGAGGCTGATGCAGGGGTGGTGGTGAGCGTAGAGGCAGGCTACCAGGATGCAGTTGACGGGGCGATAACCTGGCCTGCGTCTGCAGCCGGTAGCGTAACAACCGGCACACACCAGAAAATGGATATTGATATCTCCGGCAAGTACCTGGCCTTCCGGTTCAGTTCTACCAGTGTATACGCCCTGGCAGGGTTCAAGGTTGAATATCGACCAGCGGGGCGTTTCTGATGTTGAGCCAGACTTATGATGCCCTTGAGATAGCCAGTGAGCTGGAACGGTTGCGGCAGGAAATACAGGCCATAACCCGCATCACCCGGCTCCAGGTACTGGCTGCAGAGCCTGCCAGGTATGCCAATGGTGACTTGGTTTATGCGAACAATACAGACTGGAACCCTGGTAGTGGTGAAGGTGTTTATGCTCGTGAGGCAGGCGCGTGGGTGAAACTATAATGGGATTATTTGGGGCAGGGTGATTTATGGGCATCATGGACTTTTTACTGGGTGGCAGCGACGCGGCACAGGTAGACCCGGCACAGCAACCGTACCTGGAGGATTTGAGGAACCGGGCCACCAAGAACCTTGACCAGTATGGTGCTTGGCAGACGCAGGCAGGATTTAACCTGGCAGACAGGCTGACAGACCGGGGGTATGGTTTTCTGGATACCCTTGGAGCCGGATCTAATCAGCAGGTGGCCGATAGTCAGATAGAGAGCCTGACAGACATTTTGAACCGGAATCTGTCAATGAACCTGGGCACGATAGGGGGCAATGCATCGGTGGGTAATACCTTTGGCGGTGGCAGACAGGGTGTTATGGAAGGCACAGCCATTGGTGACACACAGCTAGCACTGGCCTCGGGAGTTTCAGACATATACGCGAATCAGAACCAGAACAACCTGCTTGGCGCAACTGCAGGCCTTGGCGCTCTTCAGGGACAGTTTGGCCTGGGTATGTCCGGGTTCGCCAATCAACAGCAACCGCTGGGTAACTTTGCCAATATGGTCGGGCAGCCAACCGTGCTAAGTGGTGGGTCCCAGGGCGGATTGATACCGGCCTTGGCTGGTATGGCCTCGTTCAACATCGGGTGATGTATGGCGTTATTAAATTTTAATGTAGACCCATTTGGACAACGTAAAAAGCGCGAGGCCAGGGAGACCAAGCTCGCCCTTGAGCGGAACCGGCTAAGCCGGGAGGCTATCGCGCAGGCGGACGCGAAGGCAGACAGGGCGCAGACCCGACAGCAGAAAAAGAGCCTGATACCCGGCGCACGGATGGCACTTGACCAGGCAGGGGTAACAGATCCCGCCGCCCGGTTCGGGGCTGGATACCATCTGGGCAGTGCCAAGACCAGTACAGAGCTAGCCGGTGCTACCGGACTGCTAAGTAGTATTACCGGGTCTACCCTGTTCAGCCCACATGCCAAGACTGCAGCAGATCAGGCAAAAGCACTGGCAGATGCTAATCTGGCCAAGGCAGAGGATGCCGCACGGCTAGAGGGCATCCAGGCAGACCTTGCGCAGGGTACTTATGCAGATGACCTTGCAGCGGCAGGTGATGCTGCAGAGGTTGCACGGCTAGAACGACTGGAGAAGGTGCGGCTGCAAAAACGTGATGCGGATCTCAGGGCTACACCAGCAGGGATATTGAACGCAGCTTACGAGGTGGAAACAGGGCAACGAGTGCCGTCAGGTTTTAGAGGTATGCAGAATCCATCAGGCCGATGGGAGGCAGTACCGCTGGAAGGCACAGACCTATATGATGAACGGCGCAACAAAGTCAGGGCCACTGAGACCTTGCTACAGACCATCCAGGATTTTATCGATTTCTTTGACAAGAAAGGACCGCAATTATTTGATACGCCAACAGCAATGGCAATGAGCGAAAAGCGGCAGGCAATCATCAACCAGATCAGGGGGTTGGAGAATCTAGGAACACCACAGGCTGCAGAGATGGAGGCACTTGCAGACAGACTACCGGACCCGACTGCATTTTGGACGGCAAACGCCTGGAGTAACCGTATCTGGCAAGGCCGAATAAGCGCGCCATATACCGAGCTACAGAAAAGATCTACCACGCTACTGAAACAGCAAAAATCTGACTATTGGTATATAGATGCAAGGCCAGACATCACACCATGACAGTAACAGCAGTAAATGATGAAGGCATTCTGCGGATCTTGCAGTCAGGCGGCACTTGGCGCGATGCAACCCCGCAGGAGGTAGTAGCAGAGGAAACTTCCCAGGGGGCTGCATTTGCTGCGCAACTGGGGCGTAATTTCGGCACAGGTAAAAATCTGCTGGGCATTTTGTCCTCAGTCGGTCCCAATGGGCTGCAGTCTCTGGAGCAGATACGCCGCCACGCATCAGAACTGGGTGAGCGGGAACAAACCTTTTCAGCACTCGATGCCAAATATCCGAATACATCACTAGCGGGTCAGCTCATACTTGACCCGCTGAATATACCTGGCGGGAAGATTGTCAGCGGCATGGCGGCCACAGTCAGCGCTGCTATCCGTAACGCTGGCAAGACAACCACCAAAGCTATAGCAGCACCTGCAGGTGATGCGGCAGCCCGTGCAGCATCTGAAACAATAGAGACCCTGGGCGAGGCCGCGTTTAAGGCAGGGGCGAATACTGCGCCGGACGTTGATTCAGTCGGGGCAGCGTCAATACTTGACTGGATACCCGAGAGCATCCGCGAACCAATATCAAGGGCGCTGAATAACATATTGGTCCCTGGCGAACTAAGCGCGGATCAGCGCGCCATTTTACCGCTTGCCGATGAAATTGGGTGGAAATTCCTTCCCGGGCAGCGGGAGGGCAATACCTTTGCATCTGAACTGGCGCTATCTGATCCCATAGTACGTGATGCGTTTGCTTTCGAGCTGGACTGGAACGGGGCGATTCTGAATAACCGGGCCGCCAAAGCTTTGGGGCGGGAGTCTGGGCAGGATTTTGGTGACAATTTCCTGGTGGAAACTGGTGAGATACTGAGCCAGGAGTTTGAAGATATACAGAATTTGATAAAGCCGATAAAGTTTAGTGGTGATAACAACCAGTTGCGCAAACGACTGGAGACACTTGCCGGGGATTATGCAGATGAGCTGGATCTTGACCCTGGCAATATAGCCAGTCGGGATATACTCAGGCAACTGGCAAGAGATCTTGATTCTATTGACGGGCAGACATTCCAGCGGCTGCACAGCAGATGGCGAGACAGGGCAGCACGAGAGAGGAAAGGCCCCGACCCTGAAGGCAACCAGATAGCAGACTTATACCTTAAGGCCGTCGATGAATTAGACCAGGCAATGATACGGTCTGGAAATGATGAAGTGCTAAAAACCAGGTACAGCACAGTGCGTGAGCGGTGGCGGATGCTGAAGGTTATGGAAAGGCCGGGGGTACTGGATCGTCAGACTGGTAACTTTAACCCTGTCGTGGCTGCAAATGCTTTCAAGCGGGAGTTTGGTAATCAGTTCAGGCGGCAAGGCGGACGTAGTGTAAGCAAGGCAACATCTGAGTTATTTGATGTGGTGCAGGTTGCACGGAGGTTCAAGGATACCCTGGGCAATTCAGGCACTGCCTCACGCTATGCACTGCAGGACTTAACGAGTCCAAAAAAATTGGCTGGTAAAATAGCGATCCGTGAAATGCTAAAAAGGCGGATCGAGTGACAGCGAACAGTAACTTTCCCTGGCTGCCGTACATGGGTCAGGCTGCGTTTGTGATTGCTATAGCATCTGTGGCACTGTATCGGCTCCAGGCAGCAGAGGATGATATTGCAGCTATTCAGGCGAAGGAACTACCCGAGCGGGTGGTCAGGATCGAGACAAAAGTTGAGCAGATCTCTGATGGAGTAGAAGGAAACAAGGAATTGCTCCAGGAGTTATTGCGTGAGGTGTCAATATTTACGCTGCGACCAGCAGCCGGGGGTGATTAATGGGCATTCTTGATACAACCTTCTTCCAGAGGATCAAGGGGTATAAGACATTCGGAGTAAATGGGATAGTTGTCATTACAGGACTGCTTACGGCCCTGGGGATAATGCCAGCGGGACTGGATGCCGGTAGTATTTCAGCGGGTGTGAATGGCATTCTGGGTGGTGCTGAGATGATCCTTGGCGGTGTTAATATTCTCTTGCGGTTTATCACCACTACCCCGGCAGGCAGCAGCGGCTGAGAACCAGGCTAACAGAATCCTTGTATTGCTTGCATCCTTGTCCTGGAACCGATCGCGGCAGACTCTAAAGGTAGCGCTCATGGCAAGTCAGGTTTCAGTATGGGTGAGTGAGGACGGAACGCATCATAGTACCGAGACGGATGCGGATATCCATGACCGCATGGCGGCAATACGCAAGCGGCGCAAATCCCGGTGTGATGCACTGGTGCAGATCCGCGATATTGATGACCTGACAGCATTAACCATCACCCGGCGCTGGCGGGAAATTAAAAAGATAATGACCGCATCATCATAGCGGCCAGTCTAAAAGGCGCTGAATCTCTTGATGCCTGCGCCGCTCGTTGCGCCTGTGCCACCAGTCCATGTGCGCCCGGTTCTTACGCAGGCGCAGAATCTCTATGCGCTCAGGCGTTAGGGGTATAGGCTTGCGGCCTTTTTTCATAGCGGCCATTCGTAGTGGTTGCCGTCTGACCACCTGCCGCCATGAATCCCGCCGAGCTCCTCCCAGTACTCACCCAGTTCCTGGTGAGCGGCGCTGGATGTCAGGTAGACCCCATCCTTGAACAGGTTCAGGTCGATGGCTAGCCGCATGGTATGCCTGCTGGACTTGCTGCCATAGGGAAATGTGGCTCTGGGAGACCTGTAGCAATCACCTAGTGTGACCTCGTACCCAAGTTCAAACGCTTTGGTAATCAGAAGGGGTAGCGCCCTGGCAAACTCGGTCTGCTTTTCTCTAAGTGACATTAACCGGCTCCAGTGCAAATTCAAGATCTGCAATATTACGCACGATATACAGGTGTCTGGCGGTATGGCACTCATCAAAAAAACGGCGCTGGTCGGGCGTCAGCTTGCCGTCGCTGGTTTTAATCTCCAGCAACCTGTACTGGCCTGCATCATCAAGCACCATGATGTCGGGTATGCCCTTGCCGGACAGAGGCCACCAGGCATACCCCAGTGATGTCAGGTAGTCGGTGATGATTGACTCGTTCCCATCGCGCCTGGGGTTATGCCGTGCTAGCGTCATCGGATCCCCGCCAGTATGCCGACCATGAAACCTGCCCAGAACCAGAACACCCAGGGCAGGAAAAATGCCAGTGTTTCAAACCAGGCATTACGCCGTCTGACCTGCGTGAACCTGATTGATGCATTTTTGGGTATAAAATCAGTCTGTTGCAGTGGTTTCATTCATCACCTCGTATCCAGTTACGATACCATTCCTCATCGGCCTCGATCTGCTCCCGGCGCACCAGTGTATAGTGTTTTTCTGGTGGCCGGACAGTGCCACCCTGCTCCTTTAGCTCTTGTTCTGAGTTTGCGGCAAGGCAAGCCGGATCATTGGCTATTCGGGGCAGGGTGGGCTTTTTCATGGCCGTTCCTTGTCCAGTCTATACTGGGCATGGTGGCCGCTATCAGGTAAGCGATTGGGCAGCATATGGGTGGTTATCGGGTAACCATGATTCTGTCTTAAATCGTGGATAATAGCTGACAATCGCCAGATGCCGTATATCTGAGCAGCACCCTGCTGGGTAATGGGTCTGCCTTTCAGCATATGCTTAAGGATCTTTTCGGTCTGTGGTTTCATGCTTTATCCTCGGGCGGAAAAGTGTTAATGTTCATCGGGCATAAACTCCGTTATGCGAATCAATGCATTCGGTCCACCGACCTGGGCGGGTTCGGTGGGCCGTTTGTTTTTCGGTTATCGGGAATTGCGTGGCGCATAATTGCCTCTTTAGAACGGGATATCATCTGCGGGAAAAGCAGGCTCGTGCGCATCCTGCTGGGCATGTGCATATACAGCTCCCGGGTCACCATGTTGCGCCCAGGTCGTATACATACCGTAGATATTGGTATACGCCTTGAAAGCAGAGTCTGGATCGGTGAACGTGATGGACTTGCAAAGAGTTTGGGCAACAATTGACGCATCTCGGTTAACTGTAGCAACTGTAGCAGGTGGCGCCACTGGTGGTGGTGCAACTGGTGGTTGTGGTGCGGCTGGTGGTGGTGGTGTCGCAGGTGTCGCAACTGTAGCCGGTGCCTGTCCCGGGAGCTTGTAGTCATTGATCCAGTTCATGGTGCGGCCATTGAATTCAGACTGGCTGGTGTTTGCCAGGATGGCCTGACCAGTAAGACCCTGAATATCCCAGCACTTGGTGGTGTACCAGATGTCATCATGGGCTTTTACGCCCAGGGTCTTGCCGCTCTGGCTCTGCCGACATTCGATAATTGTCAGCATTTTATCGACGCTATTATCATTCATTGATATACCCTTTTTGCTGGAGTTGGTTGTATTCATCCATCACATATGCTGCCAGGATGAACCTGATCTGTGCCGCCAGGGAACGTTCCTCCCGGTTAGCGATGCGGGTCAGGATGTCATAAGTGCTGCGCTCGATCTGAGCCTGCAGCA
>Ga0080013_1003230_pt1 | contig 17546 bp, 26 predicted proteins | sample ETNvirenome_6_85_FD_69236 | JGI IMG/M metagenome (GOLD analysis project Ga0080013, IMG submission 69236) | Marine viral communities from the Pacific Ocean - ETNP_6_85 (SPADES assembly) (version 2) | ecosystem: Environmental > Aquatic > Marine > Oceanic | place: Pacific Ocean | collected 2013-06-19 | reverse complement strand
AAACTTTTGCAAGAACGCCATAGGGTCGGAACTTGCCATTTCCTGAAGACCTTCTAGCTCACTGGCCTTCTTTTTTATCCCTTTAAATTCTTGTTTTTCTTCTCGGAAGCGTCTTTCCTGCCGTGCGAGGTTCGCGAACTGTTTATGGAAAGCGGCACGTTCAGCTTGCTCCTGATACGTTTCCACCACTGGACTCTCATTTGAATCCGGTTCTCGGACTTCTGCCGCCCCATTAGCCGGTTCAGAAACTTCAGGTTGAACTTCATTATCCCCCCCTTGGGCTTGTTCAACTACTTCGCTTGCAGACTCTTCTGCGTCAGACATATTCTTCTCCTGGTGTGAATTAAAAAGGTTTATTGCATTCCTGAGATTGCTTCAGATAGCGCGGGGGGCAAATCCCCCTCTGCTGGTGGAGCACCTTCCATCGGTGGAGCCCCTGGCGCAGGAGCCCCACCACCGGGAGCGGGAGCCCCCTCCGGTGCCATCGTTTGTTGCTCCGCTTGTTGTGCCATTTGTTGGGTTTGGATAACCCGAATAGCGTCGTCCATATATCGACGAAGTAATTCAAGACGTTCCTCGGGAACCTTGTCAATTTTTGCGCGTAAATAGGCTGATTGGACCCTTTGTATCGCAAACTCAAGATTAGAGAACGTTTCCGGGGGATGGTAACGTCCCTTCTCAATCATTTCCTCTAACAAAAGGTCCACATCATCAATAAACGCAGTAGCCAATTGATTTACCGATTCTAAATCAGGGTAGTCAAGCAAGGCACGAGCTTCGGTGGGGTTCAGGATGCCAGCTTGCGCCATTTCTTGTATCGTTTGTAACTTTGCGGCCGGAGTAGTTGATAGTAACGCAGTCGGAAAAATCTGCATAACGTACTGGTCTTCTTCAAGGTTGATTTCCTTCCATTTAATACGCTCGATATATTTATCCCCATGACTAATAACCTCATAGGTGTTTCCTTGTTCCTCAATATCCCTAGCAATATCAATGAGTTGGCGGGATGCTTCGAGGAACAGGTTTTCGTAAGCCTGAGCCACCAACATAAATCGCTCTGATTGGATATCGGAAAACTCTCGGATAGCTACCCCGGAATCTAAGCCAGCCGGTTTTTTGGCCTGTGCAGCCATTTCAGATATACCGGCAACCTCATAAGCACGGCCAAACAATCGATCCAGGTGAGAGAAAACCTCACCGGAAGTCGTTCTAGGTACATGGAAGTCCGGCTTAGTTCCGGTGTATTCGATCACAACCCAAGGCTCGCTGGTAATGTGCGCCTTAGTGATTTTAGATCCCGCCTCAACAAATACCTTCGGCGTACCGAAATACATTTGCTCTTGAATTCGATTGAGGAGTGAGTTGATTTCTACCTGGACCCCTAAGAGCTGTTCTGCCAACCCTTGACCCCAGAAGCCAAGCAAGTTTTCGGTCCAGCGAATGAATACGAACGGGAAAAAATCTTTGTCGTAGGCTTCATCTAGTAAGGTTACATTATCTAGGACGATGCAATGACGACCATCAGAAGAGCCCTTTTTGCTAGCCAGATGCCAAGACTCCACGCACTCAACCTGATTTGACGTAGCTTTTGTGCCGGATGTGCTAATATCCACTTCGGCCGCATTTAGGATTTCCTTTTCAAATTCAGGGTAGGTGGCTAAGAGAACTTCTCTTGAAACCACCTTGCGCTGAAACATTTGGCGAGGTTTTCCGTAGTAGCTCTCCGCGTCGTCTGTAACAATCTCATTGGGGAAAATTCTCTCCGCGACGATTCGCTCCCCATCGGCGTAGATTTTCATTACTCCTGTCCCGAATACTGTGGCGTCCAAAAATACCCTTGGCGCAACGGAGTAAATGCCGGTGGCGTAAAACTGCCCATTGCAGAATTTATCTAGGAGCTTGGCTTTTCGTTTTAAGGAATAGTCCCCGCCGGAGGTGAGGAATGTCACCTTGGGTCGATTCTTTGCAATCTTGCTTGTGACCGTTGTGCACATGGAATGGACAATATTTAGTGTAACATCATCAGACCGCGCACCGGCTCTATTTGCGTAATTGTGGCTCGCGATACCGCTTGCGTTATTGTTCTCGAATAACCGCAGCCAGTTTAGATTGTCTTTTGGGCGAGCGTTTTGGTCTTCGCTTAGGGTTTTGAACGTCTTGAACACATCCTCGTGAACGTCCGTTGTCTTCTGCCACCAGAATTCCTTAGGCTTATACATTAGTTCTTTTCCTTATCGTTGTAGTAATAAGAAGTTTCATCAGGCCCGGTGGTATCAAACTCAGGAAACGCCCTAGTATCTGGCTTGTCCTGAAACTCAATCTCAAGCCCGGTGTCAGTCATAACTAACCGTCTAACCCCGTTTTTTCGCATAAACATCACCATTTCGATTACCTGATTATCTAATGTCGAATATTTTCCCACCATAGGCTCCCTTCGCCGTGTTCTAATTTATCGAGTAGCTGCTTTTCGTGCCGGTCGCTTAACCGTTTATAATATTCCTCGGAGCCATAAGCAGGCTCTATCTCTCTGGGCACACTGGCATAGTGCCTTGATTCTCGCCATGCGTATAGCGCCGCATCAGATAAGTGATTATCAAAGCGGTCGTCCTCTTTGGGACGGTCTTCGTCCCACTGTAACAAACGCCACTCATCTAGGACGCTACAACCTTCAAAGACTTTAATTCTGTTTGCCGACAAGTCCGAGTTCATCAACTCGATGTAACCCAGCTTATTTCGCTTTTCCGCCGCCCTTATCCCTAGTCCGTGGCGATAGCGGAATTCTTCTACGATGCTTTTTCCTAAGCCGCCTGTATCTGCAACCATTACGCGGAAATCGTACTCTCGCTCATATTGCTTTATTTTTTCAGCGATATCCGAGGGAAGCATCTTACTGCTTTTGTAGTCTTCCACGATGTAGAAGTCTGGCAAATCTTCACAAAAAGCCCCAACAATGAAGGCTGTAGCGTCCTCATAACCTAAATCGACGCCCAAAATATAATGCCAATCATGTTCGTCCCATGGCAAGGAATTTACAACGTTCTGTTCTTCATTAAACTTGTAGACTAACGAGTCGAAACTGCGAATCCACCGACCCCGCCACTCACGCAAATAAATAGGGTTTTCATCATTCCAACCCTTTTGCTTCATTCGCCGGTCAAGCCACTCTTTGGCATGAGGAATGAATGGGTTTTCCAGAATAGTCCAGTGGTGGTTCGTATAACCAAAGTTGGGTTCTGTTGTCGCACGATAGAACAGGCCGGAACATGCCGCTGATGGAGTACCAATCATGGCGAGGGTACCGTTATGGTCTACTAACGCCGGTTCGAGTACCTCTTCCACCAAGGCATCCATATGCGCGCCAAAGCTGGCCGCTTCATCAAGAACAACCAGACGGTAAGTGGAACCCCGTAACTTATCGATGTCAGCTTCATCATTCGCCCCCGTTAAGATAATCTGAGCCCCGTTCTGTAATGTAGCCACCAACTCAGAGTTATTAAACTTAATCCCCAACATATATTTTCTATTCGCCCGTTTCATCTCCTGCCACATCAACCGCTTTGCACTACGCCTAGACAAACCAATGTAAGCACACAGGCTATCGGGATGCTTTGTCGCAGTTTCAATCAGATAGTAGCAGCAAGCGTAGGTCTTACCAGAACGGCGAGAACACAGCGCTGTCTTAAAATGCGACGGGTCGTCAATAAAGTTTCGCTGGTATTCAAATAGGTCTTCTTTCCAGCGAAAAGTCCTCTCGGGCAATGACTCATCATCCGCCTTGGGAGTGTCCCCAAACCGTTTGATGTATTCGCGGATAACCGCTCTTGCGTCATGCTCTTTGGTCATTTAGTTCGACTTTTGCCGATTTAGGTTTATTTCCGGCTCTTCACAAATATGAATCTTCCCGGAGCCCCATTTCTGTATGGTGATTGGGTTTAGGCTGTCAGAACCGTCCCCGCTCAATGGCGTTTTTACAAACTTAAAATGTATACATAAAGCCTCGGCACACGCTTCGGAGTTTTCGCCATAAATGCCAATCGTGAAGTGCTTAGTTTTTTCAAACTCAATGACTGTGCATCCGGCCTCACCCTCAGCCACATGCCGGACTGTGGCCATAATACCCTTCTCCTCTTCGGCGTTTCGTACCGGCGGTTTTCTAGCTTCGGCGATTAGGGCTTCTCGCTCTTCTGGGTCCATTTCTTGAAGGTTCATCTCACCCCTCCGCCTTAGCTAGGGTGTCAACCTTGGTCACAATAGGCGTGGACTTTCGTGGGCGGCCTCGGCGTTTCTTTACTGCTGGCGCTGCTTGACCAAATGTATATCCGGCCGCAATCGGGTCAGGGCGAAACCAGGAAACCGAGGTTAACGGAATAATAAAGGCCCCTTTCTCCCGGTGGATAATCTCAATCATATTATTGTTGAGGTGCATTTCAAACGCCCCATGCTGTTTTAACTCCGTATTAATAAAAGTATTGTTCAATAGTGGTTTAGCATTAGCCGTTAGCTGTAGTGCTAGGACGCGCATCATAAATCTCCTTCATGTGTGCCAACGCACCCTCTTGCTGAAGGTGCGGGATGTATAAAAAGTTGTATTTCCCCTTTAAGTCCTTACAGATGTAGCCCTTATGGGAAATTACAATCGGTTCACCTTTCTGGTAATCGAAAGCATTCAGCAGTGTTCGGGCCAAGCCAAACTTGCGAAACGGAGCTTTCGTATAGCAGTAATGGACAATCAAAAATTTCGGGATTCTCTGGGCGCATAACCAGGCCAATACTTGGTCAGGGTCGTTTTCCATGCAAGCCACTAGAGTAATGCTACTTTCGAGCAATCGAGAGACAATTTCCCGGTGCATTTCGTAAATAGTGAGTTTTGGCTGATCTTTATTCTGTGCAGCGTAGCTTTTGAGCCAACTAGAGTAAATTAGGCTCGCGTCACCCTCATCGGCTTGCCTAACCCTAATCGGCAGCCGTTTTGAGTCTTTTAGCGGGTTATACTTGGGGGATGCTTCCGTTACACCGTCTTTAAGCTTTCCGGCGAGGTATTTTTCCGATTCTGCGTGTAACCGGCTCATTTCTTCGCCGAATCTAGGTTAGTTCGCAGTCTTTTGAACGCTTTGTCGGCTAAATCCTGTAATTTATCATCTGGCATGTATTCCAACTCGTTTTGCTCCCTAATTCCGATTTCTAGCTGCGCTAGTTGGCAAAGTGACCTCGTTAGGGTCCCTAGATGTCTCGATTGAAGGTTATCTAGCCCGGAGGATATAGATGTACGGAGCAATCGGCGCATTTCGCTATCGATTACCGAATATGTGTTGGTCATAATCCCGTGGAGGGAGGGTAGGAATGTTACGTCTAGCTGTTTCGTTGCATCGCGGTTTACCTCGACTGTTGCGCCTTCGGCGGCGATTAGATTGTCGGCTTCTTCGAGGATTTCTCTTCGGGCGAACTTAGAGGGCTTAGAGGTAAGCGCCTCGTCATACTTAACAGCCAGCTTTTTGGCATCGTATATCTTCTTGGCCACTTGGCCCACCACCCGGTCCATGACGTATTCGATCTACGTCTATCAATATCTCTTGTAGGGAATTGTAGGCACAAAGTCTGACAAAAAGCAAAAAAGCGGCAGGATACCACCCTACAAAACCTACAAAACGCACAATAGTGACTTGGGGCCTATTGTCCTAATTAAGCTGCAGGTTAAGCTGCAGGTTTTCCCCCAAAGGTGCACCCTTAATTGAGGTAAGCCTATACACTTCGATAAACTGCGAGACTTAGTGCAAGACTTCTTCATGGCGGCCTAGACATATTCTGACCAAGCGCAGTGATATACTTCGGCGGGGAAATATATCAAATACCGCATAACTTGTCGGTGGGGCGCTGATGCGCTAGGCTTATGGCGGGTAGGTACACTTCCTACGGTGACACACCTACCCATACACTTAACCGATTTTGGATATGCGATGGCGCGAAAGTATCAGAAGGTTCTCTTCATACCGGACACTCATGTTCCGTATAACGACCGAAGCGCCTGGAAGGTTCTTATCAAGTCGATAAAGCGGTTTCAACCAGACATACTGGTTATTCTTGGCGATTTCGCTGACTGCTTTTCAGTCTCCAAGCACGACAAATCCCCCATAAGAAAAACCCTTCTACACAAGGAAGTAGATGCAGTCCGTGACCACCTCGAGCAGCTAGAGGGGCTAGAAATAAAGCGTAAAATCTATGTCGCCGGGAACCACGAGTACCGGCTCGAACGCTACATCACTCAAAAAGCCCCGGAGTTGTTTGGCCTCGTCGATATACCCACGCTCCTGAAACTCTCTGAGAATAATTGGGAATATGTGGAGTACAAAAACCATATTTGTATAGGCAACCTTGCGGTTAGTCACGATTATGGGTCGGCGGGTCAAACAGCTCACAGAACAGCAGCGCAGCGATTAGGTGTCCCTGTTGTGATAGGCCACACCCACCGGGCGGCGTCTATTACCCGGAGGGGATTTCATGGGAAGCATTCTCAATCGGCAATGTTTGGCTGGCTCGGTGATACTACCAAAGTAGACTATCTCCACCAGGCATACGCCAAGACGAACTGGTCACTCGGATTCGGTATCGGCTACCTCCTAAAATCCGGGGAAGTTATCCTTCACCACATACCAATCATAAAAGGAGCCGTTATCCTCGAAGGGGAGGTTATCAAGTGAAAATCCCAGAAAAAATAAAAATGGGGGGCCACACAATCATCGTAGCCCTCAGGGAACTAGACGAAGACCACGGATATTTCGATTCCGCGAAGCTAGAGATACACATCGACAACAGATCTCCCGCTTCCCTCCAATGGGAGACATTCATCCATGAGATTATCGAAGCCGCCTGTTTCTTCACTGAAACAAAACTGCCGCATCCAACCATACAATCGTTCGGTTTACTGATGTCCCAGGCTCTTGACGCGGGGAGTCAGATGGAAATTGAGGGAAATGGTGTTGTTGGGGATTAACGGTAAGTAGGTGGGGCGGTACCGGGGGTCGGGTCGCGTTTTTGCTCGGTTTCTGGCCGATAATTAACTGAACCAAGATTCATTTTATCATTAACTGAACCGCCATTCAGAGTACATGTGTACGCTCAAATAGTGGGAGTACATGTGTACGCTGAACCGTCATTCATTTAATGGTTTACTGAATGAGTATTCATTTTATTAATTAACTGAACGGTCATTCATTTAACTCCATTTACTGAACGGTCATTCATTCTATTTTAGGCCAAAGAAAAGGCCGGTGATTAGCCGGCCTCGATTCTCTTCTTTATCGATATCAAGGGCTCGTGAAATAGAAGTCAATTCGCTTGGCTTGTTTCTCGATACGCTCCGCTTGTACTTTATTGGAGCGTTCAAGAGCTCGAATGATGTCTTCCAGCCCGATCTCATTAATCGATAATTCTGTCACTTTGGATTCTAAAGTCTCAATGCGAGCAATGAGGTCTTCTCTAGTGGCTTGTTCTGTATTTAATGGACCCATAGTCGATAACCTTTCCTTGTGTGTGTGTCTATTCTCATTAGTAGGCTATTGATGCGGGTCTGTCAACTATAAAGGTAGAAAAAAGGGCCTGTACGTGCACTAATCGGGTTTGATCTCTATCTACACGTACAAACCCACTAATCGATGATCATATTCTAGGCCCAATCCCCCAACGTTGTCTAGTGTAGTTAGAATCCCCCTATTTGCATCGGGTAAACCCCTGTTTTTGTGTAGGTTTGTGTGTGTTAGTGTAGATGTAGATCCTACCCTGAGACCTTTTATAGCGTTTAATGCGTTTCCGTATAAGTTTTTGAGAGAATCTCTATCTACATTACCACTATTATCTTCACTATCTATTTGACGTATTGTCCCGCTTATGGCAACAATGACAATATAAATACGCACACACACATTAGGAGTTTGACCATGTTTAGCGATAGAGAAAACGAAGTATTGAAAAGCCAATTTCGGCACCAATTAGAGCTCGCTTGTGGGGCTAATCCACAAACCGGCCGTGGTTGGAATAGGGGCTTGGAAGTTTACACTTTAAACCGCGTTCGTCGATTATTGGCAGAACAAACCCCATTTTTTAACGGCCCGCCTAGACCGGCTGACCAATAACCCCAACCCCATCGGCCCGCTTTATGCGGGCTTTTTGGGTATTAGTTCACACACACACACACACACACACACACTTACGAAGGGCCGATACAATGGCAAAAAAACCTATATTTATGAGACCTACCGACGCCGCAAGGCTTCTAAACTTAACCGGCGAATTCACCTTGGAAGATATCGACAAGAATTTTAAAGCAATGGCCCGGAAGTTCCACCCGGATATCATGGGCGATGCCGGAACCGACATGATGCAATCCCTAAACCGAGCACGTCAAATATTGAAGGATGGAATCGGCTCCTACCATAACACCGGAGAAATGAAGGGCACCGAATATGGCGATAAGTTAACCGAGCAATTGAACGCATTGGTTAAGATACCGGGGCTTGATATTCAGATCGCCGGGGTTTGGATCTGGATTAATGGTGCTAACGATTCCCATAAAGCAGAGCTAAAAGCTATTGGATGCCGATACAAGAAAACCTCTAATCAATGGTATATCAACCCCGTAGCCGATAAAGGCCGGAAACGATATCGGGGCACCAAAACCTGGGATCAGATAAAAGAGACCTACGGATCAACGCGTATCGTAGCAAAGGGTAGAACTAAACTCACAGCATAGACCCTAAACCCTCCAACCCATTACCGGCCGCTATATGCGGCCTTTTTGGGTATCACACACTAATCAGGAGCTTATCTTATGAAAAGCATTGAATCTCACACGATAATAATTATTCAAAGCGATTCCCCCAATTGGGAACCCCTAGAACAAGAATTCAAAGATCAGACAGGGGAGGAGCTAGATCACTCGTATTTATGGGAGGAAAAAGAGCGGATTTTCGAGTATCTTAAAAAATGGGATATGGGAGGAGAATCAGAACACTCCCCACAACTTTGGGTAGGGGCCGACGATGTGCGCCTTTATCGTAGAAATGCTGAGATCCTACCAGGGTACACCGACACCAACCCCACGGTTTCAGCTTGTGCGTTAACTGGCAAATATACGGAGGAGGAGCTAGCCAGCCTCAGTACTCAGTGGTTCTATTCACTGAATATTAATGAGGGTATTTGCGAGTTATCCCTAGATCGTTGGCGATACGTCGAAGTTTGCGACGATTGCAAAGAGGTAGTTATCGACGAAGAGGAGGAGGATCAGATCTGCGACGATTGTGCGCAAGATAGAGCCGATAGAGCCTATGAGAAATGCCAATGGCATCATTCGTGGGATTGATACCCTAAACCCTCCAACCCTTAACCCTGGCCTATCAACGCCGGGGTTTTTGGGTAGTTACTAACACACACAATTAGGAGAAAACCTTGTATATTATTAACCATTTAATCCCCTGTGGAGATACCTATTATTCCGATTATGAAAAAAATATGGAATGGGCGATGATGGGTTGTTGGGAATGAAGTTGACAAGCACGGGACAATCCAATAATAATATGAATATGTTACTAATTCACACACACAACCAAGGAAATTAACATGCGTTTTTTACTTCCAAAAGCAGTTTTAGAATTACATCGATTGTGCTCAAAGGACGATAACCGGGAGAATATCTCCCGAATTCAAGTAACCAAAGAAAGAGCCGTGGCAACGAACGGACATCAGCTCGTTAGAATCTTACACAATGTTGAACCATTGGGAGATACAACCCTCTTACACACAACCCCTACAGAACACCGGTTTATTGACAAAGACCTAGATCTATTTATCCCCCGCGATGTTGCAAAAAGTATTTTGAAAGGGTCCAAAGCATCAACGGAATTCTCTTTCGAGTTTGGTGGGGTTGCAGGATATCCCGATCAAGCCTGTGCCACAATTTACCGTCTCGATGGGGATTTTGAGACCTTCGTAAAATATAAATGGGAGACCAATACCTTTCCCGATATCACACCATTTACCGGCCTATCCGATGCAGGATCTTGTTATAATTTCGGCTTTTCTCTCGAAATTTTGAATGTGTTCTATGGGTATTTAAAAGCAATCAGGGCCGGATCTGGCGCTGAGTTCACTATATGGCCGTCGATAAAAGATCAGCTCTCACCTATCCACGCAAAACTAACAAGTCAAACCCGGCCAGATTTACCTGTAGACGATATTTTGTGGGTAGCTATGCCGATTAGAATATAATCCAACCCCAACCCCAACCAATTGGCCCGCTCTTTCAACAGCGGGCTTTTTCGGAAAAAAAGGCCGGAATGTACCCCATGTGTGTTCCACTGGAGTACATTTTGGTAAACACGCACTAGAAGGGAATCCAGTATGCGAGCACACTTAGAACATTATCTACCCATTGGAAACCAAAACAAAAATATCCGATTTTGGGATTATGTAGGTTACTCAAATCGGTACATTAAGATCACACTCAAACCAGGGCAAACACTAACCCATCACGGCGGTGGTCCTACTGATGAAGGGTATTTTTGGTGGGCTAACGAGTACACTTATAAAGATCGCGGCGTGGCCGGGCTAGGTTGGGAGCCTATGGTTAAGCTGGCGCAGCATAGCGGGGGGAGAGATTGCGACGGTCCAAGTTCTAGCTCCTCTATCGTTGTCAGCTCGCTTGATAAACTAGCAGATCGACATCCTAGAAAGTTAGAGTGCAGATGTGGGGCAAATCAAAATAAGTGTTGGACAGAAAACCAAGTCTTGATCCCTTGGGTTCATGAGGAACGATGTGAGGCCGAATATATCCCCAAAGAAAAGCAAGGCGAATCAATCCCCCGATGGGTTGAAATCGACGCTTGGCAGCGAGATCACTATGCTGAATCAATGGGTTATTAGCCTAATAGTTGACACGCACAAAACAATAGAATAGAAACGAATCACACACACAATCAAAGGATTCTCGAATGAGTTGTTATCTAGTCCAACCCCGCCTAATCGCGATGCTCGCAAATCAATTAACCACAATGAAAGCTAATAGCTCTTATGTGGAGAAGCATGAACACTACCGACAAGCGAGAGAACTCGCATACCAAATGGCCCGCGAAAATCTCCTCTCCTTCATTCACCGATACGGAAAAACGAGCGAGGAAAGGGGGAAGATGTACGAAGAAAACGAGGCTTTTCTCAAGGAAGTTGAAAACCTAACCGATATAACCCCCCGCGAAATTTTTGACGTTTCCCCAATTCAGTGGATTAAAAGTATCCAATGCCTTGAATATCAATCTTGTGAACATTGGGACAATAGCGAAATACCTCACAAGCGCGGATATTATAGCGACCTAATCAGGAAATTTGTTGACCTATTACCGGGCTACAATAACGCTTTTTGGGGGATGCCGGAAGCGGCGAAAGATCAACCCGTCGATATTCGTTATCTTTAGCAAAACTTTTTTGTCAGAAGTAGGACGCTCATCCGTCGATTAAGAAAGAACGAAAATTCACGCCTCGAATCGATTGGTAATTCTTTCAGGCCGGGGCGTGGGGGAGGGTAAATCATGGCGTACGCCAGAAAAACAAGGGATGTATTAACGATTCAAGGCCGATTCGTGGGCTATGGCCAGGATAAAACATGGTCCGAAATGAGCCGAATCCACGAAGATCAGCCGGGTACCTATCGCGAAAAGCGCAAAATCCTAATCCAAGAATTGAAAGAATACCGTGCAAGCGGCCACGGTACCTATAGATTAAAAACCATTAGGGAGCGAATCAATGACTAGACTCAGCAGAAAAGACGCAGCATCTCTTCGCTCGTGGGAGGATCGCCTACTTAATGAGCACCTAGATCCTGAACCCGAGGAGCCGGAAAGCTATCCTTGCGACAATTGCGATCAGGAAACCGTGGTCTCCGAATTCAACGACGATCTCTGTGGCGTTTGTGAAAAGCCCTACCACACGGAGGGCGAATAGATGACCCGCAAGGAATGGATTAACGAATGGGTTGTTTGTGAAAGCGGGTTCACACTTTCAATCCAAGCGCACGATGGTGCGTATTGTGACCCTCGCAAATCAGGAGCGCGTTATTACTCCTCTTTTGAGATCGGCTACCCGTCTTGGGCTGATGACCCTTACTTAAGAAATGCGTCTTCTGAAAACTAAACCCAGACAAATCACACATAGAAGAAGGAAAGAGTTAGACATGATTGAAACCAGAATTTCAAAACCACACAAAGTAAAGATTGTTTTCGAGCGCGCACAACTAGGGTGGGACGAGGAGCATGCCAAATTACGCAACATTGCCGAAAGCGAACGCCGCCGAGATCACTATGACGTATATTTAATTGTCGCGTATAAGGGAGGAGAGCACAAAGTCTGCCTGAATTACGGAATCGAATACATGCAACCCGGTGGCCGAATCCAGGAAATCGAAAAACCGATTATCGACATCGAAGTAAGAGACATCGACTGCGTCGATGAAAACGCGCCACTACCCGCAGCCAAAAACGCAGAAATTAAACCCCTCCAATTGCGATTTTCAGAAAAAGGGCTTCAAATCTTGGGAGAAGATGGTCAGCAATTAGCGGGTAGAGAGCAGAAACTCGACGCACTAAGAAAGAACCTAGAAAATTTCAGTGATCAAGTTGATGAATTTCGGCAGTGGATCGCCACCCGCCCCAGAAAAACGCACATTTGCCTAGCATGTGACAGGGAATCCGAACAAGCGCAGCTCTGCATCCCATGCGTTACCGATGGTTGGTATCTCGACGAAGCCAATATACTCTGCTTGGATGATCAAGGCATTTCAGGAGAGCTCTCAGGAGGTATGGACTAATGCGCCGAAGGGATAGACGGAAAAATTACAAGCAATCCTGGCTTATATTAGCGTGGATCGCAATTACGGACGGGGGATTGTGATGGGATGGTATCGAGAAGGGCTAGAGCAGAAACTACTTGAAATCACTTTGCGGCAAGCAAACGAAAGAAAGAGAGAGCTCAAAATGAATCGTTATAAGGGAATAGAGACCCGCCAAGAGCAACCCACCAAAGAAAAAACCCCGCTCATTTTGCGCATTGGAGTCGCTGAATGGGTTGGGATTCTTATTGTTGCGCTCCTGCTAGGAGTTCTTTGCGGAAAAATATTCGGAAACCCTTAACACCACCCGGCCCCACGAAACTCCTCTTTTGTGGGGTCGGTGGTTCCTCTCCAACCTAAACCACCCTAAACCACCCTCACTAATACCAACGAGCGACGATTAACCACGACTAACCCCGGACAACATTGTTGACGATAAGGTACCCACGCAAAAGAAATTTTCTTGCGAATATACAGAACGTGTCATACGATGCCTTACATGCGCATAGGAGGAGGAATTGAATATGATAAACGCTTTGGACTCAGCGTCCTTTGTTGCCGCCGTGGTCAAATACTTAAACGAATACCCTCTCGAATGGGACTCCGAAGTAAACATTGCACGGAGCTTAACCGGTGCAATCGAAACAGTAGCGAAATCGTTGGGCTTAAGTACTGAACCCCTATTATCCGCTGATGGCTTTATCTTTATTTACTGTCGGACTCAAGGAATCTGGCAGAGGGTATCAAGCGATCAGCTTATCACATATTCGCAGCTTTTTGACGGGCTATTCTTGGAAACAACCAAGCCAAAGCGGATCAAGATGGGTTGGCAGAGAAGCGGGAATATCGCCAAATCGATAACGAGGCTTCACGATATTCAGAAACCCCTATTCTTTGAAAGCCCCACTAATGGAATCGCATTCACAAACGGGTTCTGTACCGTAGACGAATTTGGCCCCGAGATTGAAGACCACAGCCCCGAGCACGCGGCAACGATAGCCTATGACTTCGACCTGGACGAATCAGCCGAACCCCCCGAGAATTGGCTAAAATTCCTCGATAGTCTTTGGGAGAACGATGGTGACAAATTCGACAAAATCAAAGTATTACAGGAGTTTATCGGCGGGGCAATCGCGGGACTAAGCACTACGTTCCAGCGTGCATTGATGCTTATCGGCAGTGGGGCGAATGGCAAATCGGTATTGATGGAAATCGTTGGGGAGCTTCTCTTCCCCGAGGGTACGGTCACGCATATCAGCCCTCGTCGTTGGGACCGCGACTATAGCATTGCTGGGATGCTCAACAGTCGGATTAACGTGGTAGCAGAAATCCCAGAGACCCAAGCCCTTGACTCTACAGACCTTTTCAAATCGGTGGTTAGTGGAGATCGCATAGAGGCCAGGCTCCCATACCAAAACCCGTTCTACCTTAGACCATCTGGGGGACAGGTGTTTAGTTGCAACGAAATCCCCAGAACCCTCGACAATTCACATGGGTTCTACCGGAGGTTCCTCACCTTATTGTTCAACCAAAATTTTGAAAACTCCCCATTTCGTAGAACAAAAGAAGAGATAAAGAAGGAGCTTTCCCCGGAGCGGTCAGCGATCATCCTATGGGCGCTACATGGCGCTTCACGGCTTATTCGCCAAGGGGACTACACAAGGCTAGCGTCGCACGAACACACGATGGATGAATGGAAGAAAGACTCAGACGCGGTTTTTGACTTTGCCAATGCTTGTCTCAATTTTCCTAGCGAATTCAAAACCCCCTTGGCTAACCTTCGAGAAGCCTATCAAGAATGGGCCAGAAAGGTTGGGAGGTCTCCAGATATGGGCGAAAGAACGCTATCAAGAAGACTCCAGAAGATCGATGAATTAGAGAAGGGGCGCACCTCCTCACTAACTATCTTTAAGTGCGACATCAGAAAAGAGACCGAATGGGGAACAACTCAGCACTAATTAACTGCTGACGATTTTTCCTTACGACTCGTGCCAATGTGACATAGGGATATCCGCGAGCTTCTCGATCTTGTACATCGCTTCCGCTACAGGGAGTCTTTCTCCTGTCACATAGCGGGAAATTGTTTCCTTTGAATAGCCTAGCAGCTCTCCTGCCTTTGTTTGCGTCAGCCCCCTGTCTTGTATCCACTTGAAAAACTCCCGGCTTCCTTTACTGTCCCCCGGTCCTGTCGGTTTGCGTCCTACTCTTGCCATACTAAACTCCTTTTTTCTTGAGAAACCCTAATTCCTCTAGCTCTTTAATCGCCGCGTGATAGCCCTTGCACACAACAGCATGAAATCCCCGCCGCCTAAGACTCTCCAGCCATTTTGTTTGGTTCTCGCTTAAACGCCCCCCTTTTCTTCTTTTCAACTCGATAGCAACACCGCGCACGTCGGGTTTGTTTGGCGCAGGTTCGAGAATGAGGATATCGGGGACTCCCGACTTTAGCCCCATTGCTCGAAGCCTAGCGCCTTGTATTCTATCCCTCTTCCCTTCATTGGGAACGTGCAGCCATAAGACCCCAAGCTTGTCTAGCACCGAAGCAATCGCACACTGGATTTGTCTCTCTGTCCATTCTTCCGGGTCTTGTGACTTAGCCTTTGCCTTAGTCTTTGGTTTTAATGCCTCAATTTCAGCTTCATCACCCCTCCCGGTTTTTCTATCTGCTTCCCTTTTTTCTTCAAAACGCTTCACCCTTAGAAGTATTCTTGATTTGTGATCCAATTTAAGCCACACTCTTTCTACCTTCTATTGTGTGTGAAGGGGAGGGTGGTTTGGCTTACTTAGCTCTCCACTCTCCAACTCTTCTCCGAATGCTCCCAAATATCCTTGAGCATTTTTCGCGGGGCCGGTGGCTTACACTTCATTCTGTTTGTCTCAATCAGCAAATCCCGGATCTCCCCGGTATCTCTGCCTTCCCACTTCCAGCGAGCAGCCAATTTTAAAAGAGTATTGTGCCTGTCGCCATTTGGGATCACATCGATAAAACGTTGCTTATCTGACCCTGTGTAGTGGGGATCTTTGTGAGGCTTTGGTTTAATGGGTCCGGTGTAGGGCGCTGAATTACGGGGTTCTGGCTTTTGGGTACCGTTGATAAGAAGCTCCCGAAGATACTCGGGGGGGTCTATCAACTTGCCATTCCCCGTCCAGCTATAACGCTTGCCGGAAACATGCACAGACGGGGGGGCGACTACATACCCACCGTCGCCACGAATATCTACCCCCGGATAAATGGCCGTCCGGTTCTTATACTCGTGTCCACCACTACGGAAAAATAAATGACCACCATTCCCCGTCCGTGCCGTTAGAGTCGGCGGTAATTTACCGCATTTCTTCTGTAGGTTTTTTAGGCTATCCCGCCCTTTGTCACCATCAATATCGACGACAAACAGGCCGTTAACCTTGCCCGTCACTATGCCAATGTTGGCGTCGGACCATTTTCCCCACCAATTCTCGATTTGCTGAAAATCCTTAGTAGCATCATGTAACCCGCGCTCCAGAGTGCCTTTCTCCCACAAAGGGTGCTTACCTGGGGCATCGCAGCCGTCATTGGTTTTCGCCGCTTTACAAGTGCAACGGTATTTAGGTTCCAGATCCCAACGGCCATTAATCGTATGCAGCGGAAACACCGCAAAACCTTGATAGGCCAGATTCAAAGCGTGGTCACATATTCGTCGCATTGTTCAACCTTTCTTTGAGTGATTCGTAAGGAAGCTCAGGAAGCTCAGGAAGCTCGCCCACTTTTAGCTCTTCCTTCTTGGCTTCCTTCTTGGCTTTCTTCTTAGGCTCAGGCTCGGGGGGGTAAGTATCCCGGTCCTGGACGAACGCAGGTTCCGAAGCGTCGATCACTGTTGAGGCATCAATAAAATCTTCAACATCATCCACTTCAGGATCGAGCAAGACACCATCGTCCCCCCGGTCTTCAATCGCGCTGGCGCGAGCGACTTTAGGCCCTAGTGTCAAAGTTTTGACAAGCCGCTTAATTGGTACCTTCTTCGCCATCTCATCTTCCCACATCACCCACGCAGGATTAATTTTTCCGCCCTTCTTGGAGAGCTGTTTGGCTTTCTCAATATCGGACCACGGCATCACGGTGAATTTCTGATACCCACTGTAAAAATCTGCCACGGTGTAGACATGGGTAGGGCAACCACGAGGCCCATTTGCACGAATATGCTTAAGGTCCGGTTTTAGTCCCTGTGTTTCGATGAATTCGTCGTTCTCGTAAACGACGACAGAACGGATGTCCTGAACCTCTCCACTCTCTTTGCAGAGCTTAATCCACCCACGGTACCCGAGTTGTAGTCGGCATTCCTTTCCATAAGGGATAAGGTATGCTTCAGACAGGACCGGATTCATCGATATCCCTAGATCGCACGTTTGCATGAACGCTCGATAAATAGAGACCGGCGAACATTCCAGAACCCGCTTGTTTTCGGTGACAGCGATAACGGCCATTTTTAGCATTTCGTCAACGCTATGGTTTGCTGGCGTGACTTTCTGAATCTCAGTACGCTTAGACTCAAGGAAGTCGATAATCTGTTTAGTCGGATTAGCTTTCTTAGCGGCCATCTTACTTTACCTTCTTTGCTTTAAGGGTTTTCCCACGAAGAACACGAGCCCCCTGAACCTCTTCAGTATGCTTTGCAATTAGCTCGGGGTCTGGATCCAATTCCCGAAC